>Ga0325405_1000515_pt1 | contig 37585 bp, 19 predicted proteins | sample PopdelMetagenome_21_FD_205663 | JGI IMG/M metagenome (GOLD analysis project Ga0325405, IMG submission 205663) | Populus deltoides microbial communities from Bellville, Georgia, United States - Xylem-Control-R2 | ecosystem: Host-associated > Plants > Phyllosphere > Stem > Wood/Secondary xylem... | reverse complement strand
TTTTTCCCTCGGTAATTCCCTTGGTATATACCGAGGGAATATTTCCGTCGGTAAAATCCCTCGGAAATTTACCGACGGAAATATTCCCTCGGTATTTCCGTTTGTATTTATCAATTTTCTGGTAGTGGTTTAAATAACATACTTTTTATTTTTAGAGATCTGCTTTTGATTTATTTTGTATATAAAAATCTATTTTACTATCATTTTAACAAAACATGTATTTCTCAAAACTTATTTTAAAAAAAAAACCAAAATCATAAAAGCTAAATTAATACCAAAAACACATTTAATATTGGAAATCATAAAACCCAACCTGCTTAACGTCGCGCTGGGGCTACATCCAAGAGGAAGCAGACCAAGTACCGGATGGCGTTGTGCTGCGGGCTTGGGGTGGTGCTGCGGGCTTGGGGTGGTGCTGCCCAAGCACCACGTGGTGCTTGGTCTGCCCGCAGCCAAGACCCAATTCTACTTTGGGTCCTACCTGTGAGGCCCAAGGCCAGCGTTAGGTCATGTCTGTGAGTGACCAGGCCAAAGCGCCACCTGGCGCTTGGACTGCAGCCAAGAGGAAGCAGGTCAAGCGCTACGTGGCGCTTGGGCTGTTTGCTCTCAGGAGAAAACCCAAGCGCCACGTGTCCCAACATGGTTTTTTCTCATAGTAATAACAGTTTTTTAAAATTTATTAATGATGATAATAATATTTATGCTCTTATAAATTTTAATGAAAATACTAAAAATTTTATATACAAATAATAATATTTTTAGTAGCAATATTATGAATTATTATAAAAATCATATTATTTATAACACCGAATATAATAATATTTTAGAGATTAATATTATTAATTATACTAAAAAATAATATTAAGAGAACAAATAAAAATATTTTTGAGATCAACACTATTAATTAGACTAAAATAATAATAATATTTTTTTATTTTAAGAAAAAATATAATAATTCTTTTAATATTAATTATACAAAAAAAATATCAACAAAACAAATAATAATATTTTTACTATTAATACTCTAAAAATTAATTATACTAAAAAAAAGAATAATAAGAAGACTAATAAAAATATTTGTAATACCAATACCTGTAATTACACTAAAAGTATAGGAAGCTCAAGCACCACGTGGTGCTTGGGCTGCACCCAAGAGCAAGCAAACCAAGCGCCAGGTGGCGTTGTGCTGCGGGCTTGGGGTGGTGTTGTCCAAGCGCCACGTGGCGTTTAGTCTGCCCGCGACCAGGACCCAATTCTATTTTGGGTGCCCTACCAAGCCCAAGGCCAACCTTGGGCCATGCCTCTGAGTGCCCAGGCCAACGCGCCACCTGGCGCTTGGACTGCAGCCAAGAGAAAACAGGTCAAGCGCCGCGTGGCGCTTGGACTGTCTGCCCTCAGGAGAAAACCCAAGCGCCATGTGTCCTAACAAGGCTTTTTTCATAGTAATAACAGTTTTTTAAAATTTATTAATGATGATAATATTTATACTCTTATAAATTTTAATGGAAGTACTAAAAATTTTATAATACAAATAATAATATTTTTAGTAGCAATAATATGAATTATTATAAAAATCATATTATTTATAACACCAAATATAATAATATTTTAGAGATTAATACTATTAATTATACTAAAAATTAAATAATATTAATAGAACAAATAATAATAGTTTTGAGATCAACACTATTGATTAGACTAAAATAATAATAATAATATTTTTCATACCAATACTATCAATTATACCAAAAAAATATATTAAGAAAAAATATAATAATTCTTTTAATATTCACTATACAAAAAAACAAATATCAACAAAACAAACAATAATATTTTTACTATTAATACTCTAAAAATTAATTATATTAAAAAATAATAAGAAGAAAACTAATAATAATATTTTTAATACTAATACTTGTAATTACACTAAAAGTATAGGTAGCCCAAGCACCATGTGGTGTTGTGCTGCGAGCTTGGGGTGGTGTTGCTCAAATGCCAGGTGGCGACGCGCCTGGCGCTCTGATCTGCCCTAGCCACAAGGCAATCAACAATGAATTCACTTATAGTGAACAATAACCAGCGCTACAGTGAAACACTGATCCCTTTTAGTTATAGTTAATTTTATTTGCTTTGTGTTAATCGAGTAAGCCTTTTTATAAGACAAGAAATGATATACTAATATTTTCTTTATTCAATTTGAAGTTCCAATAGCTCAAGATGTAGTACGTGGTTTGACGAGGTAAACTTAATTTTTTAAAATGAAACAGCGTGGTTTTACTAAAAAAAATTGATTGAAAATAAAATTTAGTCTAAATCATTCTTTGAATTGATGGGTCACCAAATACATCCTACTAAGTTTTATAGCTATTATTTACATTAAAAATTACCCTCATTATACAAATTTATTATTAAGAATGACAAAAGATAGCATTGTTATGATAAATATTTCATATTCCATCAATTTATTTATATCTTCTCAATCTTGTTGTATGGTTTTGTTATATAATTATTTTCATGTCCCAACTACCACTCTAGCATATGATCTACTATGTTATTGAAGAAATTAAAAGTGAAAGAGTTTTATGTTTTTTATTAATTTTAATAACTTAAATTGTTATGTGAGGTTTCAAGATATGATTTATATTATTCTCTTATATATCCCCTCAAGTGAAAGCTCTTTAGGCTTAAAACTTATACAGACTCAAATTATCTTGTGCTTAATTTTTATCAAATAAATAAGAATGGTCAAATTTAAACTCATAATCATTCGGTCATCAAGACTCTATACTTAAAAGTGAAAGAGTTTCATGTTTTTTATTAATCTCAGGCAAAATTACACATATATACAAAAACATCTTTAGCTAGCTATTGTTTCAATCCTTCTCAGATAGTTAGCGTAACAACAAAGGGATATACATATAAGATTTTTGACTTTTGGTTATACATGAAACTATCCTTAATTACCACCACACTTTCAAGGAACAACTGATGATAATGTACAAACACATGACATATGATATTTCCAATAGTTATGTAATTTAAAAATTATTTAGTATTGTGGTGGTTTAAATAACATACCTTTTACTTTTGGAGATCTATTTTATTATCATTTTAACAAAACATATATTTTTTAAAACTTATTTTTTAAAAAAAATTGAAATCATAAAAGCTATATCAATACTAAAAACACATTTTATATTTAATTATATTAGGGTACGCATTTGGAAAATGATCTTTCAATACCTACTAAAACAATTTACCCTTTTTAAAATTGCTTTTTTTTTATCTTTTCTAATAGATATGTTAATTTCCAAGACATCATGGTTGGGATTTGGGAGTTATGGATATCATGTAAAAAGGATTTTAGACCGTGAATTATATAAATAGTTAATTAAACTATGATTAGATTCGATCACCTACCAGCACACTCAATGTTTTTTTTTTAATAATTAAAAAAAAAACAAAGACATCTTAGAAAGGATTTTAGACCGTGTCTTTTTTCTTTCTTTCTTGAACTCTTGTTTTTTTGTGAGTTTTAAAGTAGTAAGGATATGGATATGATTCAAAGTCGAGTCCATCCTTCTCCATTCTTTTTGCATAGAAACCAAGCAAATACAATAATTTAAAAAAAAAAAAAGTAGAAAAATAGGTGTCAGTGGAGGCGGATTTTGTACACAAATACACACACTCGCGTATTTGCCTTGCAGCATAATATACACAAAATCTGTCTCTATACAAATCATGTCACTAGTTGGTATTACATGCCAATCATACTTAATGATTTTGACCTAATATTAACCCAACAAATGTAGTTGGGTTTTCATTTTCATAATCACTGTGACGTTCGTCGGCCGATTTTCTAGCCAGGCCAATACTGTCCAGCTCCACCTGTTAGGCTGTCGCCCTGACAACAAGGAAATGAAGTGAAATTTCGAATCTTACATAAATTCATCATATCTTGATATTTCTCCAGCTTTTTCTCTGATGGGTTATGATTTATGTGGTCACTGGTCACGACTCCTGTTCATCGTGATTTTCTCTGGCTGTCTAGTTTAGGGGATATGGTTTTTATTATTTTGTAGTTATTTGATTTCTTATTTCATCTTTGTATTTCTAGGGTCAATATTTATTGACCCAATAAAAGTTCTCGGTACATGTCATCATTGTAAGATTAATACGCTATTTGGAATTATAGTTGAAACCGTGATTCTAAAAGTTTTTAAAAACAAATTGTTTAAATTTATTTTTTTATATTCTCAGATTCTTTTGATATACTAATATAAAAAATAATTTTAAAAACATAAAAACATATCATTTGAATACATTTCAAAAAAAAAAAAAAAAAAACACTTACGGTAACAACTACCCTCCTCTAATCTAAGAAAACATATCAAATTTTCAAAACCCAAGTGTTTTTGTTAGCATTGCATACTGGGCTCTGAGGGCTAGAACGATAATGATGATCCAAATCCAAGGCATTTGGGTTAAATAGGAAGCCTAAAATGTGAGATAATAGTAGGGCCTCGGTTTCCTACTATTTCTGCCTATCCAAGAACCACAACAATACAAGCTTCAGCTCATGGCATCTTTCTCGGACCCAGTCCAGGAATTATCTGAAAAGGGACTGAATCTTATCTAGTTAATATATTTTTCTATTTAACTTGAAATCCAGTTGAAACTGTTTCCTGATGGATCGAGTTTAACAATTATATATAATTATATAAAGTTGATGCTGAAAGAAATCCTTTGGCGTGGAATTCAAAAGGAATCCCTTGAGCTGTCCGGGTCGTTTTGCAATGTTCACTTCAACAAAGACTTGCAATAATTTATGTTGTCATATTAGCCTGCCTTTATGTGTGGATAGGCCATCCCGTGATGTCTTTATTGACAAGAACATGAAGGTAAGCATTGCATGGAATCCTGCGGAAAAAAGCTAAATCATTTCCATCACTTTAGATTAAAGTATTGGCAAATTGCAGCAATGATCTTCACCAAAATCCCCATTCATTAGACCTTTTTGGTCACTCCTATGTCTAGTCTCTGTTCTAGGAAACAGTGGCCTTCTGATAGCTTTTCTTTGAGAAAAGAAGCCTGTGGATGTATTCCACCCCTAGCCTCTGCGTATGCTCCTCTTCAAGAGAAGAGAATTGCCAGAAACCGCATGCTTGGAATGTCCCAAGGAAATACGCATCACTGCAAGGTAAAATCATGGTGGAAGATAGGGTTCGTACTGTGTAGTTAGTTAGCAAGTCATCAGCTACTTTGTTATGGTCTTGTGTCTGTCAGAAAACGAACTGGAGAAAATAAATTAAAGAGATAATAAAAAGAAAGGGATGCTGAAGTTTTTTACATAAGAAGAAGGGGAGGCATGCTTGTTGTGAAATGAGGGATTCTAATCTTTTTTATCGGGGTATTTTACCGACGGATAATTAAATATTAATATTTTTAATCATTTCATCGGTGATTCTGTTTGTAATATTTAATTTAAATTTTCAATTTAATCGAAAATTTTCAAAAACCGTCAAATATCACTGACGACTTTTCAATTCGTCGGTAATTTCATCTATAATATTAAATTTAAATATTCAATTTAATAAAAATTTCAAAAACTCGCCAAATAAAACCAATGACTTTTCAATTCGTTGGTGATTTCATCTGTAAAGAATAGTAATTAACAGTACAATTGAGAAGTGAACAGTTCCAGAGTTCTCTGAAAAATTTCATCGCTAATTCCGTTGGTAATTGACATGATGAACAGTGTCAGGGAGATGTGAACAATTTGCTAACACGTTTACCAATGGATTTAACCAATAATATTAAAACTGTTGGTAATTCTGTTGGTATAAATTACATGTCATTGTACTTTTTGGCTTTGTTTTTTTTTCTTTTTTTTTTCATTGTAATTCCCTCAGTATATACCGAGAGAATATTTCTGTCGGTAAAATTCACTATAATTTACCAACGAAAACATTCTGTCAGTATTGCCGTTTGTATTTATCAATTTTCTGGTAGTGAAAGATATTCCACCAGTTCTTGTTTTTTAATTCTCATCTTAAAAAACAATAATCTAGAATCATTACAAGTGGTATTAGAGCCACATTCCTTGGACAAAAATGGTTGAAGGCCCTAGAGTTTCACAATTGATAGAAACAGTAATAGGGATGAAACAGCAACAAGAGACTAAGCAGCAAAGTCAACAACAATTCTTGTAGGATATAGTTCAGCAATTAAGAACTATATTTGCTAGAATGGATCAGTTGTCTAAAGCCCAAGGAAAAAGGCCCATTGGCTTCCCACCAAATTCTCCAACAAGGTCTGTTAATGGGAATCAAAGGCATGAAGTAATTTCGCAGGAAGGAACCCAACAAGTTCAACTCAAATCAATCCGATTAGAATTTTCTCGAGTTAATGGGGATGATCATATTGGTTGGGTATACAAAACAAATCAATTCTTCAACTCTCACAACACCCCACCCCAACATAGACTATTTATAGCCAGTTTCCACATGGAAGGAAAAGCTATAATGTGGTATCAAGAACTTGAGAAAACAATAATTCTCATAAGTTAGGACGCTTTTGTAAAAACCCTCCAAATTTGTTTTGGGACATCATCCTATGACAACCTATTGGAGGCCCTCATAAGCATTGAGCAGACTTCAATGGTAGAGCTCTACAAAACCCAATTCAAGATTCTTTCGAATCGGGTTAGGGGGTTATCTGACTCTCACCGGCTCAGTTGTTTCTTATGAGGGTTGAAGGAAAAGATCAAGATCAAAGTAAGGATGTTAAACCCCCAGAACTTAGTAGCTGTTTATTGATTGGCCAGAATGTAGGAGGAAAACTTGATTGTTATGAGAATGACATGGAAACCTAGTTCTACTGGATTCCAAGGCCGAAATATAATACCAGCCCAACCCAAAGCTAAAAACATATCAGTTCCTATACAGAAGCTCACTCTAGCAAAGATGAAGGAAAAAAGAAATGGACCATAACAACCAGGACCCTGCTGGACCACTACATATTTGTTATAAAACCATGCTCTTTTTTCCTTGCTTATTTACAAGTTATATATCTTTTTTTAAGTTATAGTTCTTTAAGGTACTCTTCTTTCTCTTCCCTTCTTCTCTTTCTTTTAAAATTTTTATGTTTGTTTGAAAGTTGTTGAAATTATTAATACGTCCTAGCTATGGTGATGATGGGACTAGAGAGCTCTTCACCATCACCTAACGAGAAAATAAAAGCACTAGAGCACATCTGTAGAGATTTAATGAGAAAATGCTCATCGTGGAGAATTTGCTCATAATCTATTGCCACTAAGGTTATGATTAATGGGATTTATAATTACTCATTATGGAAATACTTATATACACTCACTACCAAAAATCTAATTAATGTAAAACATACAATAGAAAATTATATTAGGGTGGAAGAAGTTAGCATGACAAGACAAGGTCACCCACATTTCCATTAAGCATAATCTTTTCAGCATCACCAATCGCTAACCAGAGAATCTAAAAGGAGCATTAAAGGACACATTTGTTGTCGCTTAACATTTTTTAAGCTCCTAACCACCACACGAACTAAGATGCTAGCGACTATCAGAGGAAAATAATATGTGCAATATCTTGCTCCCATGAAAAGTGGCACGCTCAAACACAAGGAACTATTATAAGTTCTGTCTTTTTCACTATGACTATGGACACGATACTAGAGAATGTCACATCATAAAAAAATAAAAAGTTTGATTGCCAAAAGTTATCTTTACTAGTTTGTGAAAAGAGAAACAAAACCTGAGCATGAAATGAAGGAAGTCTACACACTTGATGACCTATCTAAGATTTTATAATCCACAAATTAGCTTCATAAATTGTATCTCCATCTTTTGAATTTTTTAATAAAAGCAATAATTTTTCTCTGTATCTCCAACACAAAAATCTCCATTAAAATCTCTAAGCTTGACTTCAAGTCCTCATGACTACTTTTCTCTAGATCCTCATGACTAAATTTCTCCAAGTTTTCAAAATCACTTGTCTCCTAAAAGATCAAAGATCCTTCTTCAGTCTTTGTGACTACTCATGGAATATTTCCATTTAGAAACCATTCTTGAAACACATATACACATCATATTACTTTCACACATGTTTTCTTTTTTACTACTAAATTGCTTCCTTTAAAAGTAAGACAATTAAACTCTTCTCTTTTTCTTGTAGAAACATTGACAAAAAACCATCTATATGTATGATAAAATGGAAGAAATTCAATCACCTAACCATGGTAACATTATCATATTAATAACATGTAACATCACTTGTAAAAAACAAGTATTTTCTCTATTTTTTGTTGGCTAAAGTCTTCCAAACATGTATCTTTGAAAGACCTAGGGAGAAAACAATAGAGCATGATTTAATAATAATAATAATAATAATAATAATAATAATAATAATAAACTTTATTTTTTTCTAAAAAAAAGAGTCATGGCCAAAATAGGCTACCACATGCAATCATTATGTTTAAGTTGAAGCCCAAATAAACTATAACCCAAACCTTTTCTTCTTTTTCTTCCACACACTCTAATGTACTTTTTTAGTTTTAAGGAGACAAAATGCGGCACCACACACACAATATTTTTCATGATTAATTGACATATTGTTTTTATACATGCTTAGTAAGTACTAAGTACAAACTTTTATACAGACACCATGTTTTTTTAGCTAATGATTGACAGTGCAAACACAAACCATTTTCTACTCAACATTTTTCCAACATTGCAAGACTTTGTCTTATATTGCAAGATTTTTTTTTCTTATATTATTTCTTTCCTGGTATTACAAACTTAAGTATCAAAGAGTCTCTCATTCCACAAGAGACTTATTTTGTTTAGGAATACATAATTCAAAACTCGAAACCCAACTCACACGTCTTGGCTCGTAGATTATAGAAAGCTCAATATATATGTGGGGTTTTTTCTCAACTTCATTATTTATGATAAAATTGATAAAAGTAAGAACATGAGAGTTGGGATAAAAAGCAAGAAGGCCAGGAAACTCATTGAAGATACCTTCAAGATTGCAAACTCACCAAAGACCAAACTTATACTTTTTTAGTGCTTCTATTGATCGTTATCATCATCTCAAATATATAATTGCGCTAAAAGTAATTAAAGGCACGTGAGTATTGTAAATCATGTTTTGATGTTTAATTTTTGTGTTAATTAATTTGGTTCTACAAGTAATTTATGGGCTAAATTTTCAAATGGTCAAATTTGAAACCTCTCAACCATACTCCTTCCCTAGCTCGACCTTCAAATTAAACTATATAAAAGTTGTTTCAACATAACCCACTCAACTTGGTGGGTTAAAGAAAATTTAAATGACTAGTAGAAACATGGTTGGCTTTAAAAATATTTCAAGATGACATCTTTTCTTAAAAAAATATTGAGATGAAGACGCATTAGATCAACTCCGGTCAACCTAAGTTAACCCACTAAACTCACGACCTAGATCATGAACTCCATTGAGTTTAATAACTTTGTATTTTTTTCTTAACTATTTTTATTTATTATATGATGAAAAAAAATAGACACTTGTAAAACCGAACACCAACTCAATATTGAGATGTTTTTATGAGATTATGATAATCCCATGAAAAATAAATTAAAATAAATCATGAGGTCTAATTGTCAATAATTATGTTTTTTTCTGAAATTATTATTTATTTAATAATATGATGAAAAAATAGATGCTCAAAAAACTAAGCACCAACCGAATGTCGATATATTTTTCTAAGATCGCGATAACCCCATAGAAAGTAAATCAAAATAAATCATGAAGTCCAATTCATAATACTTCCACTTTTTAACCATTTTTTTCAATATGTTAGACCATTTTTTATTTAATAATCTAATAAGAAAAAAGTAGACAATCTAAAGTAAATAGAAATTTTTAATTTTTAATAAATCCAATATGGAAATATGTAAATAACAAAATATATAAAAGAAATAAAAAGCAAAAGCAAAAAGAAAAGGAAAACAAAAAACATGTTATTATTCCAATGAACGGTAACATGTGAGGAGAGGACAATAATTTCCTCACCTCAATTAAATTTTTTTTAAATCATTTTTTATTTAACAGTATGTTAGACCATGTTTTATTTAATAATATGGTAGAAAAAGTAGATGATCGTAAAATTGAGCATCAACCAAATATCATGATGTTTTTCTGAAACTATGATAACCCTGTATAAAAAAATAAAATAAATAGCAAAATTCAATTCTCAATAAACCCAATATGAAAATAAAAAATATATATATAAAAGAAAGAAAAAGAAAAGGAAAAAAAAAACATGTTATTGTTCCAATAAACAGTAACATGTGAGGAGAGGACAATAATTTCCCTTCCTCAATTAATTCTTTTTTAAAATTAATTTTTATTTAATAATATGGTAGAAAATATAGATGATCGTAAAACTAAGCATCAACCACATATTAGGATGTTTTTATAAAATTATGATAACCCTGTATAAAAAAACAAAATAAATAACAAAGTCAAATTCTCATTAAATCCAATTGAAAAAATAAAAATAAAAAAAATGTAAAAGAAAGAAAAGGAAAAAGCAAAAACAAAAAGAAAAAAAAGCATATTACTGTTCTAACGAATAGTAACATGTGAGGAGAGGAACAATAATTTCCCCTCCTCATTTAATTCTTTTTTTAATTATTTTTTATTTTACAGTATATTAGATTATTTTTTATTCAATAATAATATGATAGAAAAAAAAAACTATTGTAAATCTGAGCACAATTAAATCAAATACCAAGATATTTTTTTTAAGATCATAATATCCTCGTATAAAAAAACCAAAATAAACAGTAAAATTCAATATAAAAATATAAAAAATATATAAAAAAAAGAAAAATAAAAACATGTTAATGAATAGTAACGAGTGAGGAGGGAAACAATAATTTCCCCTCCTCAATTAATTCTTTTTTATTTAAAACCATTAAGTTAATGACATGCCCCCATTAGCAAACACCCTGTGGAGGTCAAACCGAATGATTTTACTTTTTTCCTCTTTAGAACTTGAAATTTCATTGTCTTGGCTTTGTCCATTAATGATTCGGCCGTCCCTTCCGCCATGCTCATGCCTAATTTTTAGTACGAAAATACACACCCCATTAAAGCTGTATTTTTATTTATTTTTAATTTTTTTTTGTTTAAAAGGTATTTTTCATATTTCTTATTTTTTAATTATTTTTTAATAATTTTAAATTGTTGTAATATTCTAATATAAAAAAATAAATTTTAAAAAATAAAATAAAAAATATTATTTTAATATATTTTTAAACAAAAATACTTTAAAAAATAATGAAAACAAATGTCACGTATTATAAATGGTTTATTGAGAAAATAAATTTCATATTATTTCCGTACAAATCTGAAGTACCAATTTGTAAATGATAAGCATGAGTCCCATAAATTTTAAACGATAGGCTTCCCATGAAAGAAGTAATTGCCAAATATAAGAATTTGAATAGATATTCATTTAGTTCCTTTATTTTTTAGCAAATTAATTAGCTAGCCATTCTCATTTAAGTATTTCACTATTGCATTTCAATTATTATTTTTTTTAATTTCTGTTTAATAACTTATTTCTTTCAGTAAATGTTTGTTAGCAGCATGGTGAGCTGCAAGCAATTTAATTATTATTTCTTCAAAATACCCTTTAATTTGACTATATATTTATATATATCAACTGAAAGAGAAGAAGCCTGGAGCTAGTTTGATCATTTCCTAAAAAACTAATTAGCAGAGCTTTAAAAGACGTATCTGGTATGAAAAATCAAAGAGTTAAGTCTGAGATTAGAGGACCTAAGTTATCAGTCACTGAAAATATAGGGACTAAATTTAAACGTATAGGAATTTGGCTATTTAAGTATTTGGTTTTGTGTCTCTGACAGTTACATGCATCTCTCTCACTCCCACTAATTAGCCCCTCTCTCAGGTGCCGCCACCATTCACTCCTTGACTTTAGTCCTTCCCTCGCAAGAGAATTTCCTGCTAATTTCTTGATTTTCCTACCTAATTATTGGTTGCCTACAAGTTATATATATATCTTCTTGCTAGTAATTGCTCAAGGTAGTCAGTCGCCTTGCATTTTTGTGCTTATTGATCCTTTTCGTTCTTTAGTAATTAACAGGAAGTTTTAAGTAGCTAGCTAGCACGGTGGCCATGGTGATGATGGGACTAAGGAGGCTGGTGATGATCTTGAGTTCCAAGATAAGGTTCTTGAAGATGAAGAAGGGTTATGATAAGATTGAGAAGAGTGAGAGCATGAGAGTGGAGGTGAGAAGCAGGAAGGCCAGGAAGCTCATTGAGGAGACATTAAAAATTGCTGATTCGCCATACACCAAGACTTATGCTTTTTGATGATCACTACTGTTCTTGAGTTTCTCTTCTCATGTGTTGAATTGCTACAATGTATGTGTGTGTATCATGGTTTTGTTTCTTAATTGTTAATTAAGCATGTTTTTATTGAAAATATTTAATTAGTTGTCACTTAATTTCCACGGCGCCTAAGCTGCTAGGTCATGGGTACAATACTATAACTCCATTCCCTTAATCTTCCTAATGTCGAGCATGCTTGCGATTTACATCATTTTTTACCTTATCAAATAATGAAGTTATGGCTTAATCAATTAAAATTGTTGATAATGATTGTGGTGTTACTCTTTCCTAGCAACTTTGAGGTTGAATTTACTAGTAACAATATATCATTATATACATGCGTATAATTATTAAACTCAATTTAAAAGTTAACCCAACACAAAATTAAATTAATCACAGATCAAGTTGGTTAACCTAAATTAACATAAAAAAATTTAAAACAAAATTATAATGATAACATTTTAAAAAATATATATATTATCTTATAAAAAATTATTAACTTTTAACCGGATCATGAATCAATCTAGATTTATAAAACAAAACTCACGTAAATTCTTGGATTACATCCCAGGTTATATATATATATATATATATATATATATATATAGTGATCTATTAATGATTTACCATCTCAAGAGTTCACGGAGTTATGCAACCAGCAGGGAAGAAATGATCAAGAACATATGGTGTGGATTCCTCCTGAACATGGCTACTTAGAAAGAGATTGATTCTTTTGTCTTGGATTCCTCCTTGGACTTGAATCACTGCCCAGTGGCAATTAAGTGATCAAAGGGTGGGTGATCTATGTTGAATTGCATATCACATAGTCTAAACATTTAAAGACTAGTTTTCTTTCATTTTGGAGTGATTTCTTTGCCTAAATTTTGCTTTGAAATAACAGATTACTATATGGGGCACAAAGTAAGAAGCCATCGAGGTAGAATATGCTTCCAATACTTAGCTTGTCCGAAGCAAAATTATCCTCTCAAAGGGTTACATAATCCTCAAGTAGAGTGTTCAGTTTTATCAAATTAATTAAAATTGCCTTTTGTTTATCAGTTTTATGGCTCGAGATATAACAAGAAGAAAGATTTTCAATCATGATTTTAAAGTGGAACACAATGATGAATTTCATTAACATAATGATTCGTGCGTGTTTTTTAAAGCTTTTTTAAAGGTGTTTTTTCTAGTATTTAGCAGCCCTTAACATCCTTAAATTAGTAATTCGCACAATAAAAAACTATATCTACTTCTCCACAGAGCGATTATGTTAACTTTTAAAAATATAAATTTATTTAACCTAATTAACTTGTGACCTTGTCGAGTTTAATAACCATGATTTCAATTCACAAATAGCAACTTAAATTACCCTTACATCTATCATCTCAATCATATGAATAGTAAAAAAATCTCAATGACATAATTAAATTCCCGAATCCCCTAGTGGAACTTTTATTTTATTGCAGGAATATTAAAACAAACTACATGTAAAAAGGATTTTAAAAAATTACCATCTAACTGGAAACTCTAACTGATATTTAAGAGTTAAAAATAAAAATAAAATATCGGTTACATAATTTAAAAGTTATGATGGAAGTCATACCACCAAGTTAGGAAAAAGATCTAAGCCAGATGTCGTGCAAACACGCAGGAAAAAATTGATGGACAATTTAAGTAGTATCTTAGTGAAATTTTTTTATATATTCTTCCAAAATATGATAGAAGGGATGTCATGGACTGAGCTTTTCTTGAAAAACATATAGTATTGGTGACTAATATACTATATTATTCATCTAAATAGAACATCGAGTACCCAGATAAGCTAAGGTCCTCTATAGACTGATACACCCACCTCTCAAGTTTAATGGGATGGTATCTGGACTTGGTATGGGATCATTTCACAACTACAATATTCTTTCAAGGGGCTGTCAATAGTATATGTAAGAATCTTGCAACCAAAAAATCTATATCTGGAATTCGCCTTCTGTTCGGACAAAAAAAGTACATGCAGACAAAACATAGAAGACAAACAATAAAGTTATTAAACTTGGTTTGAACATGTAACTTAAGCCAGGTTTTACTTCCAACTATTTTGGACATTAACTTCAATAAACTTGAGATACATGACGAGTTGATATACAACCTGGTTAGTCCAACCAAATCTAAATATAATCTAATCAAGTCAACTTTAAAAACTTAAAAACAAAAAAAAATTAAAACAAGGTTATTTTCGAATAAAATAATAGACCTGGTTAGCTGCAAGTTCACTTAACAACATGGTGACTCCTGCCCTAAACCAAGTCTAATCTCGAGCATTTTCTAACAACTAAGCCTAACAACATTCAAACGAGACAAATCATGGAAAGCGGGTGATGGTGTGGAACTTGTTCGGACATTGTAATCAAGAATTGGAGGTGGATGCATCATGCATTTGAGGATCACATTATTGAAAATTTATCTTCAAAAGTCATTCATTTTCATTTTCCACTAAATTTAGAAAGAAAAGAATGTCCACATTAAATGGTTTGTGGGACTGCAAAAAGGGTTTGGGAAACAAATTAGGTGTTTTAACAACATCTTTGCTCAATTGGTGTCTCTCTTGGCACGGTGGTTAGAATATTCTTCATGTATTATATAATTAGACAAAGTGAACAGGAACAATATTACATTTGTCACATATTGTTATGAGCAAGAAAAGTGTGTGATGCTGTAAATTCGAAAGAAATATTATGTGATGAATTGTATTTTACTATTTTATTCAATTTTTTTGAGCCACAAATACTCTTCTCCTTTTTTCTTGGCGAATTATATGTACTTGAGAGATGGAAAGATTGACTTAAGATGTACACAGTTTTAAGTAATGAAACTAACCTTAAAAAAAAGCATGAGATTGTCACCATGCCTCAGTAAATGTATTTGGAATGAAGTGAATTGAACATGCACTTCACCATGTTTCCTTCAAGATTAGTTTCTATGTGTGTGTATACAAGTATATATTATATTTCAGAAACTAGGTATGGAACAAGAAAATATAATTTTACCTTGTAATCCATTATTCCGCCTATCCATCCAGTGCAAGGTTGTCGGAGCTAGGGATATACTTGCCTTTCAAATGTTTCCATTGTATACAATAAGGGAGGTGAAGGTGAAGATTTCTGCAATGACTAATTAGTTTGAACAGGATAGGGTTTCCCATGAACATGATGTGTTAGAGAATCATCCCGCTCGAAGAGTATCGCCACAGAGAAGAGGCAATAATTCATCTTGATGTCACTCCCTTGCTTCGAGATCCAGAATTGAGGTTTTGGTTGGGAACCGAAATCATCATTGGACCATCCAGGAAGGTAACATGACATTAGTTACAGAGAAGGAAACACTTTTTGTGGCACGATGATGAATGGTAACGACACCAGACCCTGAGGCTGTCAAGAATTGGTATTGGTTTAGACGTTCCCTCCAAGAAGGTTCTGGTGAGTGTAAACACAACGCTGAAGAGAAGCATATTAACGGTTGTGATGATAAAGCATTTGAAGATCCTTGCAGTGAGTGCATATCCATGGTGACAAAGGAGGGTCCAGGCAGTAGGAATGGATACATCGAGTCTCGCACAGATGACATCTAATGAGTAGATCCTCAGGTTCCCGACTACGGCATTCACAACACACTGATCCAAATGAGGGCTGTTCAAAAATCAAAAACTAACAATTGAGAATCATATCCAAACAAGAATTCGTCTAAGAACGAAAATGAATAGCTACAAAATCTTCAGAAGACTAAGAAGTTCAAGACCTAATAAACAGATACTTCCACAATAAAACCCTGTTCATGCAAAACACTAACAATTTTTGGCTAAACGTTTAATCATTCTACACAACTAAACTTCGAAAAGTTTTTCTTTCACTTCCAGTATAGATATTGTAAAGAAAAATTCAACAAATGGAGATTCTTAAATGCAGAGCCTTGGTGACGGTTTCAATCAGAGTGCACATAGCTCTATTTACAAGTCTATCATTTTCTCATGTACAAGATATGATAATTCAAATTCAGTATGATAAAAAAGAGTTGATGTGACAATTATCAAAAACTTGGTGTATAATAAAATAATAGGCATTCATAGATTCTATGTATTTTTAATCTCCATTTCACTTGACGATGAATTATCAAATCTTATAAACTTGCAATTCAGAAGAGTTTAAATTTGTGAAAATCATCAGGCTCTGAAGGCAACATCATATTATCTACCGCAAAGCTAAAGTTTCTATATGATTATCATGGAAAAAATTCGACATGATTAAGCATCTACACTCATGAACCCAAGGAAATGAAATGAGAATTCAGCGTTTTAATTTTTAGCAGCTTAGATGATTTATCTAAGCTTAACCCCCATTCGGCACTATGGAGCAAGAGGGTTTAAGAATCTGACACAGCCTGGCTGTATTTTAGTCCAGTAAGCGCGGAATTACTACGCTAAAATGCAAGAAATTTGTGATGCTTCAGTATTAACAACGGCAACTGATTGGAGTATTGGGACATCTATGTCATCATGACCAAGTACAACAGCATAGTAATTGTCCTGATTAAGAATTGACTAATAAGCTGAACGTCAAACATAAAAACACTTACCTCGGCACCAAATTTATTTTGTTCTTGAAGCATACTAAATAAAACATCTACTGTTGATGATGCATGCGGTATAGTTTGAGAATAAATTTTTTGATCAGAGGTGGCTGCATCCTCCACCTTTGTTATGATTGAAAAACCAGCCTTGCACAGAGGACAGGTTGAAATTCTTCTCCTGGAAGCCTAAATGAAACATCACCATCAGCAGCAGAAGTAAAATTTTCAACCATAATCCTCCGAAGGGTAAAGACAAACACATCAAGGTAGAGAAATGGAAAAGTTATCAATTGGCACCTGAATTCTAACAATCCAAAAAATCTCACTGCAAAGAACAAGTAAACCCAAAGATGCTTGACACAGTTAATAAATATAATTCATTATCCTTTTCATTTCAGGGGAAAATTATTAATTTGGGTAACCTATACTTTCAGATGACAAAGGCAACCCTTCAAAAGCAACTAGCAAGGAGAAAGTGTGAAAATTGGATTTGGCAAGAAAATTGGTAAGGTACAAACTACAAACATGACAGGATAGCAAAGTGTTTGGTCCATTATAAGTGTCACAAATCACAACTCAATGAATCAAATGTTTTTATACGACATTTAAACAAGTTTATTAATAGAAACAGAATGTAGTAATTAGACAGGAAGAAAATGCATACCATGTGATCAGCCCATTCTTGAATGCATGAATAACAAAATCGATGACCACATGGCAACACACCTCTGGTTGAACTAAATTCTGTCCAACATATAACACATGATAACTCTGCTGGAGCAGGTAATCTGGCTACAGATTCAAACTGATCCATATCTTTAACCTTTGCATTTAAATTCTCAGCAGCAGAGCCAGAGCTATCTGCTATTTCTGATGCAGTCAGTGCACCCTCAGGACATGAATTTGAATACTCGGAAACAGGTAGGTGATTCCAATGTGTTCCCTCTTCAATTTCATCCAAAGACTCAACTGCTGAACCCCTATTATTAATCACAGCAACATCAGATGTTACTTCAGCTTCAAATATATCAAGTTTCCTTTTGCAACCTGTACGTTTAGCTGTTGATTTACTGTTATTGTTCTTATTAAGTCTAACTGGATGCCACTCTTGGTCAGAATCAGAAAGCACAGTTTCCAAATTGTCTCTGGCAACATTTTTCTTCATGAGCCTTCGACCTTTACGAGAAGGTTCGGCCAAAGTGCTTCCAGTATTGCTAAAAGTATTCCTCCTTCCTCTCACGAAATGCATATTAGGCACAATATCTGACTCTTCATGTCTTGAAGAATTATAACTTGAACCTCCATGCTATTAAAACGAAAAACGAGAGAAATTTTTGTTCAGTAAATCAAATGTTTCCTTTTGATAAAGGAACAGTCAAACAAGTAGTCTAACAGAAAAAAGCTCATAAAAAGATATAAATTGCTTTCGATACAATAAAATCATTAAAAAAAAAAACAAAACAAACAATGATCCTTAGCAGACAAAAAGAGAACGTGACTGTGGACTGCGTGCAGGAACAGGAAATAACAGAAATATACTTACAGAAGACAAGGTGCATAGACAATGAAGAAAGCTACATTGTCCCACATAAAACCAACAAGACTGTCCGTGCCACATGTAGTCCGGACCATAAGACAGGATTTTAAAGTTTTTCTAGATAGACTTCTAATCTTTGCTGAATTTGATTATGCCCTGAATGACACCCTACTCTAAAAGCAGTTGGCTTCAGAGCAACAAGATTACTTTAGTATCTGGCTACCTCATTTTTCAGTTGATCTATTTAAGATTACAATGTTCTACTTGATCTCTATATGGATCATTTTTTCATTCCTCTTTATCACTTAAATCATGTACAATTTGTTTTGGGGAAAAAAGAGATATTAATGCCCTAGGGCATGGAGTTTAGAAGTTTCCAAGGCTAGAATTTCATATTCAGCTCAATTACACAGAGTTGTCAAGACATTAACGGAAAAGAGAGCCAGGCACATCAAGAAAGCTACAGCAATAGGAACAAGTTCAACGGATGGATCTGGATGGTACATGAAGCAGGGAGAATTTTGATTGAATTCATTACCTCCAATCCAACTAGCCCAGAAAAAGTAGGGTCCTGAAAACAGTATCTGCTACCTGAACAGTTTTCCTGCTTCGAAGGTTTTTTTGCCTTTTTGAGCTTTGATTTATATAAATTACTGTTGTTTTTCCCAACATCAGCAACCAAACTCTGCAGTTAAATTACCATGTAGTAAATCAGTGCTGATTGTTTGATTCTCAAATCACTAAACAGACCTACCCAAATCATTCACTGAAAAATAAAGGCTTGTATTAATGCATTGGAAGTTAGAAGAATGGATAATATTCTCAAGTGTGTGTTATCTATAATTAACAAGCTAACACAAAAGGGATAGCAGAAACTCTTCTTTGGAAAGTCAAACCATAAAGGACAAAGAAAGCTAGCATTTCAGTTATGCTATGTTCAATCTTGAATAATAGCCAAAATTATAGATAAGACAAAATGAAATTGAAGGGCTAAAATTATAGGAGACTCTACTTTTGAACACGAAATGAGGACCATAAGCATAAGCCTAATGTTAGGATTTTAATCTGGGTGTTCCTTCTGCAAACAAACTGTTGCTACCACACTCAAAATGCAAAAAAAAAACAAAAAACAAAAATAGAAATAGAAATAGAAAGTATGAGATGCACTGCTAGTGCACCTTCTTGAAAGGTCAGGGTTCGAGGAGCTTTCTGTTGAGCTTTTACTGAAACTCAAACTTTCTAACTTAATACAAAAAGAATCACTCCTTTTCATATCATGGTTTTCCTTTTCAACTGATTCGATTTCTCTATTAATTTAACTTGCTTAACTTGTCTTTATTTATGTTTCTCAAGAACAGCTTGTTATGCACATCTGTGATGCATATGCTTAGATGCATAAACTAAAATAGTAAGTATAATGGCAAATCAATTGATTACTTAACATGCATCATTGATCAGAAAAATATGCAATTAGCTCCACAATTTGTGTGTCTGTGTGTGCACGTGCGTGCCAGAGAGAAAGAGAAAGGTTTACCTTTACATCATTCAACAAAAACGAATCACTCCATGCTGCAAGGCCAGAATCTTCACAATCCACATCAACTATTCGTCTTGCAGAGTCCTCGCAATTGTTGGATTTGTCAGACAACGGTTTTCTCTTCTTATTCAAGGACCCAAGTTTATCAACGTTTGGGACGTCCAAGACTAAAGGCCCCACTTCTTGTCCACTGCAAAGAACAAAAAACTGTTAGCATAAGGTCAAAGCATTTTACAAACGCTAATTGAACATGCAGGAATCCATGATTACTAAAAAGAATTAAAAAATATCAGTAATAACAAGAACGTGTTGTGCATTAAAATAGGGATGCTTAGCAATAGCCATACCTTTCCAACATGTAAGGATACTCCGGAACACGCTTTCCTTGCTTAACACATTCTTCGACCCATCGATGATTGACAACAAGAGTATCAAACTTGCTGGCTAGCTCATATTTCCTCCCTTCAAATTTCCAACATACCTAATAATATCATCCAAATAATTAAAATAAAATAAATCACCAAACTGTTAGGTTAAACCTAATTCATGATCACTAGAGTTTACCAAATGTGTAGTGGAATTTGACATTGCACCAACATAACTCGCACCAGATTGAGAGATGAGCTTAATTAGGTTAAACCTCTCGGAGCCATGGTAACCGCTAACAGTTGCCACCACAGATTCCATACCTTCTTCAATACTCCTATCATCGATGAAAAATCACAAAAACTATGAAACAACAACAACAACAACAACAACAATAATAATAGCGATTTAGTGAAAACCTAAAAAGAAAATATACAGATTTCAATTAGAAACTAAACAATAATCAAGCTCTTAATTACACGTTATAGCTTCATTAGCTCCAAATTGAAAGGATAAAGCAAGTAAAAATCGAAAGAGAGATTTCACCGTTTCTGTTAGAGAGGAGACAGCGTTGAGACGAATCGTTTATGTCTTCTATTTCATTAGCAGAGAGAGTGAGAGGAGGGGGGGAGTGGTTTTGCTTGCCGGGAAATGAAAATTTTGAATTCTTAGGACCAGCGCCTTTGATGGGCTGGGTCTGATTGGGCCTTATAAGAAAGACACATGTTCGATTTCCTTTTTCTTTTTTCTTTGTTTTTTTACCGGTTTAGAGTTAGAGTTGACTGAATCCTTTTTCGAATGTAAAATCTAAATTTAATTTTTAATCAGGTTGGATCGGTTTTTGCATTATAAGAAAACTAAAATGTTTTTATAGGAAAATTGGTTAATAAAAAACATTTTATAATTAATTTTTAAATTTAATTTATTTGTTATAAAATATTTTTAATTTATAAAGTTTAGTTAAAAAAATATTATAAATATTAATCAACTTATAATATTATCTATTTAATTTGGCCTCCATCTCTTATCCTCCATTATTATTTTTAATTATAATTATGATCACATCACTACCACTTTTTTTATTATTATTTTCATCTTATAATTACTATCATTATTAAAAAAATATTTTTCAATTCAAACATTTAAAAAATATTTTAAGTAAAATAAACTAACTTTACCGGTAGATATATTCATTAGCTGTTTGTACCTTCTTTTTTTTTTACTTTAATGGCATCTTGAAAGTGTGGTAGATATTATTTTGAAAAGTGTTTTTTATTTAAAAATATATTAAAATAAATTTTTTATTTTTTAAAATTTAATTTTAATATTAGCGTATAAAAATAATCTAAAAACATCAAAAAAAATTTAATTTAAAACCAAAATATTTCAAAAATTTTAAGAAAATATAGTCGGAACCAATACTAAATGAGATCTAAATCAAAGAAGAAAATACTATGAACAAATCCATTCATCATTGAAGTTGACACTTCAATTATATAACATATGACCTTAGATGTTTTTTTTTAAAAAAAAAAGTTAATTTATAATGATTGATTAGTATGAATAAAATATTGTTAATAAGATTATGCAAGAAGTTGTATAGACCATACTTGAGTTCGTGGTCTAGCGGGGGAAGAGACTTGTTCCTTTCATTTGCACCCGAGTTCGATCCTCTTTGTGCATGCATGTCATCCTCGCGGTACCTTACCTGTTCACTGGACTTACAGGGTGTTCAGTGGACTTGAGAATTAGTTGTGGTGCGTGTAAGCTGGCCCGGACACCCCGGATTATTAAAAAAAAAAAAAGAAGAAGAAGAAGTAGTTGTACAATATACATTTTCATAAATTCACTCCTATACTTCACAAAATACCTCTAGGATCGTTGAACTTTTGTCTTCTAAAACTAATGATGTTTTTGTTTAGTAATATTACATCAGATATTATTATTATTAAGAACGATAAATTGTTTTGACATTTAGGAAAAGAAAAAATAAAGGGATGATCTGAGCTTGAATCCGTTCAAAACTAACTATTTCTTCATGCCAAGAACTTTCTGCTCGATTAGTTGAATATTATTAACCACAAAATAGCAAGGCGGTTTGTTTAATAATGAATTAATATAATTATTTTTACATAGCCTAAAGATGGCTACATTGCATAAATAATCCTCACTTTTAGAGTGTAATAGAGTGTTAAAAATAATTATTTAAAAAATATATAAAATATATTTTACATTTTAAAAAATATTTTTAAATAAAATTTAGATCTGGCAGCAATACTAAATTTAAGAACCTGGACTCTCACCTATCAGACTTAAGGTACTTAGGGGTGAGGCTCCCCTGCTAGACCCAAGTTTCTGAAATCTGGCTCCCATAATAATAATAAAAATAATAATATTTATAATAAAAATAATAATATTAAACTTGTCTCATCCAAGTTCTTATAGTTTTTAATCCTTTCAAATTAAATTTATGGTTTTTCTTCAATAGTAATAATATTTTAAAAAAAAATTATTAATATTAATAATAACCACAGCAACAATAAGAATAATAATAATAATTTTTAATTTTATCCTTCAAATCAAATCTATGGTTTTTCTTCAATAGTAATAATATTTTTTTTCATTTATTATTATTATTATTATTATTAAGAATAATACTAATAATCATAACAATAATAATATTTTTTAATTTTACCCTTCAAATCCAATATATGGTTTTTTTCAATAGTAATAATATTTTAAAACAAAATTATTAATAATTATATTAATAATATTAATAATAATAAAAATAATATTTATAATATTAATAATAATATTAAACATATCTGATCTAAGTTATTATAGTTTTTAATTTTACCCTTCAAATCAAATTTATGGTTTTTCTTCAATAGTAACAATATTTTTTTCAAATTTATTATTATTATTATTATTATTATTAAGAATAAGAATAATATTAATAATCACAATAATAACAACAACAACAACAACAACAACAATACTTTTACCCTTTAAGATATTTGGGTTGGGCAAGGGCACCAGACCCAGGAGTCTTGAGTTTCACGGGCATGCCATGCTCATGATAAAAAAATTATTTTTTTTATTTTTTTTTTATTTTAAATTATTTTTTTATATTTTCAAATTATTTAATGTATTAATATTGAAAATAAATTTTAAAAATAAAATATTATTTTAATATATTTCTATTGAAGGAATAACAAATTTATAAACATAAAAAATGAACTATTTCAATGAGAAGATATTATTTGAATTTTTAGATTAAAATATTAAATTAGATTTTTATGATGGTTTGTTGTTTAAAAATTATTTATACTTCCTTTATAAATAATTTTTTGACCTTCGTTACTTGGGTCTGACAAACATGTCTGACCCAAGTTTACTTGAATAATCATAATAATAACAATAATAATAATAACAATAACAACAATAACAACAACAATAATAATTATACTGATAATAGAAGATAGAATTTCTATTGAAAGAATAACAAATTCATAAATATAAAACACGAAGTATTTCAAAGGGAATATACTATTTAAATTTTTAGATATGAAACGTTAAATTAGGTTTTGTGATGATTTGTTTATAATAATTAAGATATATTTTCTTGGGTCTGGTTACCATGTGTGATGTCAGACCCAGGCGCAGGTTCGCAAAGGCGAGCAGGTCTACAGACCCAAGCGCGCGAGTCTGCAGCCAAGCTCTTGGGTCTGGCCCTAGCGCCTAGGATATGTCATTCTCCAATGTCAAAACCTAAAAAACTCAAACGGACCATTCTGTCCCCAATCATTGTTTTAATGTCAAATGTTTCCCATGGAAAAAACAACCTCACCCCCAACTGCATGCTTAACAAGTTTCCTTAGCAAGGACAACCACATTATTACACTACTTCAATCTACGGTGTTCTGTGTCTTGATAAACGGTAAAATAGCAAACAGTGAAATACTAAGCTCCTTTAGTATATTGTATAATTCCACTCTACAACTTTCGCAGTACTATTTTAAGGGCAACAATTCACATTTCAGGCATAAAAAATAGTGATGGTTGCAGAAAATTTCATGTTTCCAAAAGGAGGAGGAGGATTTTCAAATTCATATTAAACCTTATCATCAAACAAACAATTGCCAGGGAAAATCTGTCAAGACCCCACACCAGAGACACAACAAACAGAAGTGAAACTAGTCATGCTTGATTTGATGGAGTGTATCTTTTCTACCATTGATCTAAAATTGAGAATACCATTGTTAAATTTTACTAAACCAAATAAGATTGTCTAGGGACAAGAAGTTGAGAACTTCCACATGGAAGATAAGGTACAAATGTTGAAAAAAGGTAATATAAACTTGTTAAGGAGAATCTACTTTGTTGAATGATAGTGATTAAAGCTTCTAAGATGGTCGAAGATGACATGTTCATTCACTTGAAAGTAGTAACTTGATCAAACTTTCAAGCCAAATAAGATAACAAACAGTGACCTGGCGACATGTCACTCATTTTTTTCATTAAAAACAGGTGACATGTCATGTGCTTAAACCCTAAAAATTAGAATTTTCTAATTGGAAATTTGCAAACTTCAATTTGGTCTTTATTATTTTAATTTTTTGCTTATGCACCCTCGATTGACCTTGAAACTTTTTTAATTTTTTCAATCTCACCCCTAGAAACTTTGATAGAACTCCTATGATTTGAACACCTTTTTTAAATTGGTATTTGGTTCCAATTTGTTCAATTTGACCCTTATCAACCATCAAACTTTCAATTTCAGCCAAATAAGATAACAAACAGTGACCTGGCGACATGTCACTCATTGTTTTCCATTAAAAACAGGTGAAATGTCGTGTGCTTAAACCTTAAAAATTAGGATATTCTAATTGGAAATTTGCAAACTTTAATTTGGTCTTTATTGTTTTAATATTTTGTTTATTCACCCTCGATTGACCTTGAAACTTTTTTAATTTTTTCAAGCTCACCCCTAGAAACTTTGATAGAACTCCTCTGATTTGAGCGCCTTTTATAAATTGGTATTTGGTTCTAATTTGTTCAATTTCACCCTTATCAACCATCAAACTTTCAATTTCAGCCAAATAAGATAACAAACAGTGACCTGGCGACATGTCACTCATTGTTTTCCATTAAAAACATGTGAAATGTCGTGTGCTTAAACCTTAAAAATTAGGATATTCTAATTGGAAATTTGCAAACTTTAATTTGGTCTTTATTGTTTTAATATTTTGCTTATTCACCCTTGATTGACCTTGAAACTTTTTTAATTTTTTCAATCTCACCCCTAGAAACTTTGATAGAACTCCTCTGATTTGAGCGCCTTTTATAAATTGGTATTTGGTTCTAATTTGTTCAATTTCACCCTTATCAACCATCAAACTTTCAATATCTTCCAAATTGACCCTTGATTTTGATTTATTTCAATCTCTGAACTTGTGTGTCTATTGCACTTTGGTTTTTTGTTTTGAATTTCTTTAATTTGACTCTTAATTGACCCCTACACTTGATTTTCTTGCAACTCTAACCTTGATTTTATTTGATTAAGCTTGTAAGAATTAAATTTGGTCCTCTAAAATTCTAATTTTCTCAATAAAGCCCAAATTAGGCTTTCAAATTTAATTTCTCACCAATTAAGTTTTTAATAAAATTAATTTGACCCATTAAAAGTCTAATTAAGTCCTTACACTTAATTAATTCTTTTAATTTTGACCCAAATTAATTTAAATCTAATTAAGTCCCCAGACTTGATTTTTTTGCAATTTCATTTAATATTCATTTAAGTTAATCTTGAATTTGCATTGTCTTTCACATTTAGATCTTTTCAAGGGTGCCGTCAAGTTTCCAAAATTATCAAAGATTCAGTTTGGTCTTTTCATCTCATATTTATGTATTTAGATCCCTATCCAGCCTGTTCATGCCAAACCAAATTGTTTGTCCTCCTGTATTTCTTTTTTTTTCTTTATAAAAGAAAAATGATAATTTTAGGGAACCCATAAATAGGTTATGATAAGGTGTTTTTGAGTAAAAGTAAGTTGAAAATTAATTTTCAATCAAAAAAACCCTATCTCATGATTTTCCAACCCCCATAGTGGTAGCAAGATTATGATTTGGGCGCATGCAATGCGTCATCTACCCTACCAGGTGACACGTTCCCTGTTTCTTTCTTTCTTTTTTCAAATAAGGGGCAAACGACATGTTGCCTACCCTTTATAAAAGAAAAAAAAACATATGGCTTTAGAGTGTAGGTCTGATCTAGGCCACATGTCTGGGCTTTTTTAATGGTTTAACACATTGGGCCACTCATACCTATACACTTGGCCTATCCTTCAAAAAAAAAAAAAAACCTTCAACATAGAGTTTTTGATGATTTTTTTTAACATCATATTTTAATATTTGATTGATTTTAAATTTGTTTTTTTTTCCAATCATATAATTACAATAAAAAAAATGTTGTTGAACTCATTGGAGTCCACAACCCAAGTTATAAGTTTGACAATTTAATTTATATTGACTATAATTGATCTAATACGTCTATGTCTCAATTTTTTTTAAAAAAAAATTGTCAGCTTCAATTTTTTTTAAAAGTCAAGCCGTTTTTTATTGGTCGTCCAGGTTGTGTAATCCAGACCCACACATGTGGACTTTTTCTTGAGGCCAAGATAATTGAGGGCACTCAAGCCCACCTGCTTGACCTGTCCCTTAAAAAAAAAACCTTCAACATTGGGTTTTTAATGGATTTTTTTTTCAATTTCATCTTTTAATAGTGAATTTATTTGGAATTGGTTTTTATTTTTTATCATATAATTAAAATAAAAAAAAATATCATTGAACCCATTGGAATCCATAACTCAAGTCATAGGTTTGACGAGTTAACACATGGTGACCAAAATCAATTTAATACATTATTGTCTCAATGTTATAAAAAAAAAGATATTAGCTTTCAATTTTATTTCTTCAGACAAACCATTTTTTTACTGCTCATTTAAGTTATCTTTAAACTTGAGCGCCTGTTTTTTTTTTTTTTTTATATTATTTTTTATTCCTTGATTTTATGTTTTATGATAATGTCTAAAAAAAAATCCCTACAACTTTATTATTTTTTTTAAAAATATTTTTAGTTCAACCCCACGAAAAAAGAAGAAGATAGTTATATAACTAATAATTCTCACATGCCATCCTATAAAGTAGCAAAAAGCCTTTTGCCTTATCCTTTCTAGAACAAAACCTTTCCCTGTGTGTGTTAAGGGAAATAGCACTGAACACCTCTAGACTGGCAACATCTAAGGTTTATTATTGCAATCAACAACATTTTTACCGATAAGTGAGCTAAAGCAGAATTCAAAAGAGAACAAAAATCCCCATCAGCTCGTTTGGAAGTGTGGTTGTGGTTGTGGTTGCTTTTCAAAGTACTTTTCATATTAAAATATATTAAAATAATATTTTTTCATTTTTTTAAATCATTTTTGAGATCGGCGCATCAAAACGATCCAAAATATAGAAAACAAATTAATTATTTGCAAAAAAAAATTAAAATTTTTTAGGAACACGGTTGGCACTGCGCTCCCAAACCTTCTCTAAATGGAGGATAACATATTATTTGCTGACTTAGTTTCATGCAACCAAAGAGTCACTAGAAAGTCGAACCACAAATTATTTTTGCTAAAAAACTTAATTTTAACCCATTTTTTAATCCTCGTACACCTTGTTAAATTCATCAATGACCTCAAACAACTCAAAAAATAGTTTAAAAAACCAAAATCAACTTGAAATAAAAAGGCCTCTCAAGTTGAGATATACCATTTCAGGCGATGAAGAGAACAAAGAATACCTAGGTGGAGCTCTCATAGTCAAATGGAACATGTTGATACCAAAATTGGTGTCAATAAAGATTTTCTTTACAACTAGAATCTGATCATTTTCTCTTTCCTCTCTCAAAATAAGGATTGAAAAATAAAAAAATAAAATTTTGTACCATAATTAAAATTTTAAAAAATTGAGGGACCAAAAAATTATTATTTAAAAAGTAAGAGGATTGAAGTGAACTTTTCACCTTATTTTTTAAATTGCCTTCCTTTTTCTATGCCTTTTTCACTTTATTACTATGTCTTTGAATCTTGCTTTTTCTCAACAAATATGCTTAAACTAGTCATCATCTTGACCTTGTAAGGGCATAATTTAAAAAAAAGTTGAGGGACAAAAAAAAATTGAGTACCATCACACATCCACCATGCTTGTGTTTGGGTTAACAATGATGTGGTGAGCAATATTTTCACCATGCGTCTTAGTGTTTGTTAATAATATATGGCACAATAGTAATTTTTAAGTTATATAGAATCTTTATCAACCAGTTTTATACTTATTCACTAAACACGTCTAAATCACTATAGTCATACCTACAAAACATTATTATTTATTGTAATAGTATTTTGTATTTTTTTTTAATTTAACCCTTCAACAACCCACTCTTTTTTTATTTAATTTTTTTTCTAGTTTTATCCTTTAATATTCGGTTGTATGGTAAGAATTGTGCTTTATGATTTTTTTTATTTTTTTATGTTGGGTTATTTACCGATCTCATGAAATTAGTTTTTTTTTCTTAATTTCAACCTTCAATAATATATATGTTGGAAGTGAGGCTTCATAATTTTTTTATTTGATTTCTATGAATTTATCTCAATCTCATGACTCAGGTCGTGAGTTTAACAAGTTAGATCAAGTTAACTCAGGTTGTTTTTTTGGGGCTATTTTTTCTAATTGATTTTTTATTTCATCTTTCAACATTGGGTTGATTGGAAATTGAGTCATGTAATGTTTCTCGATTTGCTTTCTATGAGATTATCTCGATTTTATGACCCGGGTCATAGATTTACCAGGTTGACCCTCTTAATTTTTTTGTTATTTTTTAATTGAGTATTTTTGTAATTGTGATTTATAATTTTTTTATTTGCTTTTCATGAGGTTATCCCAATCTCAAGACTCAAGTCTCGGGTTTGACAGGATGATCCAGGTCGACTCAGTTTATTTTTTGTTTTTTATTAATTATATATATATATATATATATATATATATATATATATTCAATTTCACCATCCAACATTTATATCTTTTTTTTTTGGTTTTTTTAGTTTGATCTTTTAATATTAAATTATTTAAAAATTAAATTTCATAATTTTTTTTTAATTTGTTTTTATACGATTATCTTAATGTTTTTTTTTTAATATCAATCTTCAACAAGATATATTAAAAATGAAGCTTCATGATTGTTTTTTTCATGTCTCCACTCTCCAATCGTCTTTTATTTGTTTATGTCAAGGAAAAGAAAGCAGTCACTAAAGCCTCACAAGGTGATAGCAGCAATTTCTTTCTCTAAGCAAAAGCGAGCCCCGAGCACACAAGTTGTTTTCAAAAAACCACAGCACTACCAAAGTTCACATTATTTTTTTCTGTAACAACTAATACCATAAAGACCACAATCCAACAACACTATATACACAGAAATCCAATGCCATAGGCACATCATTTGGTCTATTCAGATTGTAATACACCAGGGGAGGGAGGGAGGGAGGAGATCTTATTCCCATTTGCTCTTGATTTTATGCGTGTGTCTGAAGTCACATCTCAGCACCAAACTTCCATCCATCCTTCTCAGCACAAAACTCTCCACCAACGCATAGCAACCAAACTTTCTCCACCCATTTTCACTTCTGATCTCCACCGCTCTCTCCACCATCTCATTTACATCTCCCCCATCGATCCATCCTCCTGCCTCTTGCAACCATTTCATTTTTTCAACAGTTGCAGCACTTAACCCCACCCTAAACCCTCTCCCGCTGCTATTTCTGCCTACTACTCTATACCATATAACCCCACCATGACTTACTCCACCATCCCTTGTCGCTTCCATGCCAAAGACTAAATCCATTTCTCTTTGCACATTTACACTCACCATTACAGTACTTTCTGCTTCATTGTTGGCATTCTCACATGAATATATCTCCTTCCAATATTGCTCAAGAGTCATGCTGTATAACATTGTTCTCTTCATTTGCTCCCTTATCCTAGGTTCTTCTCTAACAAGCACAAAAGGGCAGTACCATCTCCCGACAGTCACACGAGAGGAACTCTTGGTAGACAATGGAAAGTCGAAGCTTGGAAGTTGTGATCGGAGAGGGACATCAATACCTAAAGCTTCACTTAGATGAAATTTGTAAGACCTTGAGCTTCTAACTTCCCAACCCTTTTTTCTTAGAAATCTTGGAGGAAAACCATCTGGAGCAAGAGACTTAGAGAAGAAACTCTTTCCATGATGTCTATGAATCTTGAATTGCTGGTATATGTTTCTGTAATCAAATGGCTTTGGTTTTATGTCATTTATGACACTCTTGAAGCACCATAAACCCATGTCCATCTCCCTTGAACATGTGCAAGCTTGCCTGCAAGTTATACAGCAATATTAAATGCTCAAATCAACTAGTTAAGACTATCCGATTTGGGAAGAAATATACAATGCTAGCTTTGCATTTTTTGCATGTTAATTTCTTTTTGGAGATTATGTACATATAAACGTTAATTAATATTTAGAGAGGGAAATTGCATACCCTTTGTGTGAGCCCTTAGCCTTGATAACATAATAGCAATTAGAGGACAGAGGCTGATCAAGAACTGGGATAAACCAAGCCTTCTTAACTATAGTTTCTTCATGATCAGACGAGTGAACTAGAGATAGTATCTTGTCTTGAGGGAATGGGAGCTTTTTAACTCTCCTGCTCTTACGAATACCCCAACAATACGTCTCCTGTGCTTCTGCTTCTTCATCAGTAATTACCAGGTAACCGGTGTATGGACCTTCAGGTGGCTCTCTTGAAAGAGCACTTGGGAAATTCCTGTACAAGGAAAGTGGCCTCGTCACATACATCTTTCTTCTCCCACAGTCGGTGCAATGAAAGCGTGAGCTAGATATAGCTGATTGATGCCTTATGTATTAAGGTATGAACAGTGGCTTTCATTATGTCATCACGTCATATCGGCTAGTCATGCAATAGTAATTAAAGTTGGCATGGATTTGCATGATTTTGTTAAAGACAGCATATCCAGTGAAGAAAAGAGAGCTTTATTGGTAAAGGCAGTTGCAATTAAAGATAAAATAAGATCAAAGCAAGGATACTGCTTTACTTTATTATCCACTTTCGCTGTGCAATACATAATCGCATCCTTTTATCAGTTTATGTGGCTGCTGCATTAGAAGTGGAGTTAGAACCCGTTTGACAACGCGTTAGCGTTTGCGTTTCTTTAGAAACGCACAAAATGGCTGTTTGGTTACAGATTACTAAACAATCAAAACATATGGGTCCCACCATATTTATGCAGCACGACCACGATTTGTTGGAAGCAGTAAAAGACTGCTTTTTTACAAGTTTCTACCTGTAAAACACAATGTTCTTCAATGAATGCACTGTTCACGTGAACAGTGCAATTCACTTGCACTGTTCACGTGAACAGTTTTTTTTTTAGTGTTAATTTTTTTAACAATCACTGTTCGCGTGAACAGTGCAATTCACGTGCACTGTTCACGTGAACAGTTTTTTTTTTTTTTTTTTTCAGTGTATTAATTTTTTTAACATTTTAAAAAAAACTAATTTAGAGTGGATTAAATTTATGATGTGAACAATTTTTTTTTCCTGAAAAACTAGTATAGAATAAATTAAATTCACTCGCACTGTAATATCAATTTTATATCTGATAATATTTTATCTAATTTTATTACACGCTCACAAAATTATAAAAATTGTAGTTCTTATCAGTTGAATTTTGTACGTAATGGAATTATAAATAGTTTAATGGAATAATAAAAAATATTTTATATCAAGTATTATTTATTTCATGATATAATAGGAGTAGTTAATTCTACAATATTTAAATTTAAAACCATCATTATCAATATATATTTTTTAAAATTATTTTATAACCTTAATTTAAAAAGCATTCTAAACCAAACACATTAAACTACTTTTTTTTTAACCTCAATTTCAACTACAGTTTTAACCAAACACCTATTTTTTCAAATCAACTTTAACTAAAAGTACTTTTTATAAAACAACTTTTTTCAAACCACAACCACAATAGCTACCGCAATACCAAACACACTCTTAGATTTGATAAACAATGATTGTCGTTTTCAATATAGATGGATCTAATCCAGTGGATTCTTGTCAACTATAATTAGTATTATTAAAAAAAACGTGCAAAGGAATTTTTTTTATTCAGGTAGCTTCTTGCAGATGTTACTTTACAAGTTAGATGGCTATGATGACTGTTTTTTGATATGTAATATTTTTTAAAGTGTTTTTTAATTGAAATTATATTAATATAATTTTTTAAGATTTTTTTATATTTTTTATATCAATATATTAAAATTATAAAAAATATTTATAAAATACTAATTTGATATTAAAAAAAACAAAATAAAAATGATATTGTTGTCAACCAGGCCCAAGTCCCATTTGACCTCCTGAAGAACAGAAAGAAAATCATCTTGTCATTGCACATTTCTTTTATTTGAAATAATCAAATAGTAAATTGAAAATTTACAATGTGCAACTGTCTAATGCCAAAGTAGCAGAATCGGTATGCTCTCAATCATGCAACTCCCACGAACTTTATTAAACATGTGAACCAAGAGAAAGAGAAGACGCTTGTACAGCAGCAGAAAAAACAAGCAGCTGCAGCTCACTCAAGCCAATATCTGAAAGACATGAGTTGGCTTAGAAGATGAAGAACCCGTTTGGCAACGCGTTAGAGGTTATGTTTTTTCAAAAACACACTGAAGAGGCGTTTGGTTACAGATTGTGTGATAAAAAAAACATGGGCCCCACCATTTAAATGCGGCAGGACCACAATTTTTTGAAAGCAGTAAAATACTGCTTTTTTTCAAGATTCAACCTGTGGTTGAACATTCTAGAGATGAGTGATGTGGAATTACACACACTGTGCTTGTTCAGTTCTCATTTCTCTTCTTTGTTCTTCCATTTGCATTGATTTCCCTTCCCATCAGCTCTAATTGCGCACAACAAATCCACCTGCAGAACCCAAAACATTCTTTTTCGGTTCTCATTGCTCTTCTCATTCTCAATCTTGTTCTTCCATTTGCATTGATTTCCCTTCCCATCAACCCTAATTGCATTGATTTCCCTTCCCATCAGCCCTAATTGCGCACAACAACTCCACTAACCATTAACTGATGGCTCTTTCTATTTCTGCACGTTCAATAGTCATTCATTTCTCTTTAACAAAAGGAAATGAAGAACAACAACAACCCTTTGCAACAACCCCGAAACATGTATATAGATCGAGCGTGATTCAAGCACCAGAGCTCAAATTTCCAAAGGCTTAGTTCACTGGTCTATACTTATAGAAATTTTAAGTTACTTGTTGTTTATTCCAGCGAAGATCTGTTTATCCTCTTCTGTTTAATCACTTGTTTATATGCTAATTTTTCCTTCGTTTCTCCTTATTAAAAGAAAAAGAAGATGACGAGCAACCTGTGTTCCTGCAAGCAACAACCCCACCACAGATATCAAGCTTCATTCAAACACCTCAGCTGCAATTTCCAACGGGTACTGTGCTTACTTCACTGGTCCCCTTAGTAAATTTAATTTTATTTTTGTTCATTGCAATGAAATTGACCTGTTTATGCCTTTTTTAATTAACTTGTATTTTACTCTCGTCAATGATTACTGCTAATTTTTCATTATCTTTATTCCCTCCATGTATCTGCAGTTATTTCTGTGTTGGTTATTTGTTGTTGTTGTGTGCTGCTGATTGTTACCAAATAAACGTAAATTAGTGACACAATTAATTTCAATTGCTAAAGTAGAACATCCCCTGTTTTTTATGCTAATACACACACACACACACAGAACATCCCCTGCTTGCTATGTTAAACTGTTATTGTGTGTTGCTGATTTCTAAATACTAGTAAATTAAACAAATAATTTTAGTTGCTAATTAAAACATCCCCTGTTAATTGATGAAAAACAGTTATAGGTTTTTTCCACCGTGGGTAGGTTTTTATGTTCTTTCCCCTGTCAAGTTTCTTAGTTCACACTTCACATCATTCAACCTTTTTTTGAATTAGTTCTTTAGTTTCTTTTTTTCATCCCTTATCAGCATTAAAGCTGTTGTCAGCTATAGTGAATTGTGCTTTGAATTCTTTCTTGCATTGTCAACCAAGCTGCTATAGATAATTTCTTTATTTATGTTTTCATTCCTTGTCAACATTCAACCTTTTGTTATTCTTTAGTTTACCTTTTTCTGCACATGTAATTTACTGTTCTTTTACTATTGTATTATGGTCTTATCAGCATTCAATCTCTTGTTCATGTTTGTTTAATTTTTCATTGCATTGTCAACCAGCAATGGATGGATCTGACACACATGATAAAGCTTCTTGGAGTAAGGCAATGTTGCACACGTTTTGCGACATTTGCATTACAGCTATTGAGAGAGGCATGAGACCAAACACACATTTTGATAAAGCTGGCTGGAAATTTGTCGTACAGTCGTTCAAAGATCAGACAGGCCTTTCATTATCAAAATCTCAGCTTAAAAACAAATGGGATGGGATTAAAAAGGACTGGAGGGTATGGAAAAAATTAATAACTGAAACTGGAGTTGGTTGGTCTTCTGAACTTGGGACCATCTCAGCAACTGATGAATGGTGGCAATCAAAAATTCAGGTTAAGTTGCTAATTTGCAATAGCCTCATAATTTTTTTTGTCATGTTGTATTATTTATTCATCTATTAGCATTTCTAATTACATCCAGCTGTCATTGCACAGGAAATGAGAGGAGCAAAGAAGTTTAGGCATGTCGGCATAGAGCCCTCGTTGTGTGCCAAGTACGATATCATGTTTACTAACATAGTGGCCACGGGAGAATATGCTTGGACTCCCTCACAAGGACTTTTATCAGATGAAGATAATGTGGCGGCTGGAATGAGAAATACAACCAATGAGGATACTAACATGGAAGAAGGAAGTGGCGACTCTGAAGATGATGCAATCCCTGATTTCAGTCGGGATGTTAGCAACATGGTTGGTGGAAGCAATGTCGCAAACAGTAGCAGCAACCCCAGCAGTTCAAAGAGAAAGAGTGCACATCAGACTACTCCTCAATTGCAAAAAAAGAAAAGGGGAACTGGAATGGGAGCAGTGCTAGTTGCACGTCTGGATAAAATTGTTGAGACTGTCTCCATGCCTAGAGGGATCACAGCTCCTTGTAGAGATAAAAAAGGTTGTAGCATTGAAGAGGTAATTCAAGAACTGCACTCTATTGATGGAGTTGCCTTTGGTAGTGCACTGCATACCTTTGCAACTAAATTCTTTTGTGCGAGGAGCAAGAGGGAGATGTGGGCTGCAATGGGTTGTATTGACAGAAAAATGTCATGGCTGAAAATAATGTTTGACCAACACAGACAAGCTTAGATGGACAAGGTCAGTTTTTAGCTTTTTACCCTATTCATGTCTTTATATTTATGTTGAATCCTGTAGACAAGTAATATATGTAGTTGTCTGAAATATTTTCCACTGGTTTTGCAGACTTCCTGTGCTGCAAATGTTACTGGAATTAGAAGGAGTTGCCCATGTTTTGGTGTATTTCCGTAGCTAAGTTTTTGGAACCCACTACCATGTATGTTTTGTTATATATGTATGACTGAATAGTGATGTTGGGTTGGAATTTCATGGATGTTAATTTCTAAATTGTAGACCTTAATTATGTGGATACTTATCTTTCAATGTTACCTTAAATATGTGGATGCTTAGCTTTGAATGTTATGTTTAGCTTGTTAAAGTACTCCTTTACAGTTCGGTTACTTTGAAGTTGAATGGTTGGTGATAATAAGTTATGCAACCGAGACTATTGTTTGTTTGTATTATACTTTGAATGTTTGGTTAGTTGCTCTTGAATGGTAGGTCTAGGTTGCTAATTTTAAAATTTTTAGTTGGTGTATGCAACATTTGAATGTTTGGTATCTTGCTCTTGAATGGTAGCTTTTGAAAGTTAGGTAACAGTTTTTGGAATATTACTTTCATTCCTATGTATTTGTATATAAATACCAGTAAGTATGGGAAGTTATTTACTTGCATACTGTCAATTTCTTTGGGTAGAAATCGAATGTGTTAGTACCTGCAATGAAGAGTGGTTGTTTCTAATTGCTGGTGTTGCTGATTGCTGCTATTTATACATCTGTAATAGGTAAGTTCCATTTAATTCATTAGATTGCAGCTGATTGGTTAATGTTATGGCATTCATGTAAAGTCAGTGTAGTTTCTTAGGTTTTTAAATGTTTGTTTATGGTGTGCATTGGGATAGTGAAGGGTAGAAAATCGTTAGTTTTGTTAGAGACCTCTGTCACTGTATATTATTCTACATAATGTCATAACTGTCTTGTTCAATATGCTGAAGCAGCATTCCATAAGTAGAACCGGTTTGAATCTTGGGGGAAGGTGGCAAACATGGTTATTATTTATTGAATCAGGCAATAGGAAAATGAAAATATTATAGTTAATCGTATGGCTCAGTTTTGGAAATGCAATTTTTAGTGATGTATGGTACAGTTGACATATTATTATAGTTAGCACAAGAAATGAAATAGTGGAAGCAGGAAATGAAAAGGAAAAAACAATTTGTGTGTGAATTGTTCATTGTTTCTGGAATTTCAATTTTGATATGTTGAAATTCGATCTTTTATGTTGTGTATAAAAAGGGGAATTATAAATTTGATTAGAGATAATAGGCATTTTGGAAAAAGAAATTCATTTTCACTTTCAAAGGAGGTAAATGACTGAATTGTAAATAAATATAGCCTTATAAAATTTACAAGCCGAGCAAAATTTCATTAAACGTGGAGAAAGTGAACAATAACACTTATTTGCAAAAATGCATTATCCATTTGTTTTTTTTTGTAACAAGTCGTACAATCTTCAATTATTCACAAAAAAATTTGTATGGCATGATAGATATGGATTCGCACTGGTTTTCAACACTTTTTGAAGGGGATTATGA
>Ga0325405_1000508_pt1 | contig 37891 bp, 18 predicted proteins | sample PopdelMetagenome_21_FD_205663 | JGI IMG/M metagenome (GOLD analysis project Ga0325405, IMG submission 205663) | Populus deltoides microbial communities from Bellville, Georgia, United States - Xylem-Control-R2 | ecosystem: Host-associated > Plants > Phyllosphere > Stem > Wood/Secondary xylem... | reverse complement strand
CAATAAAAAATTCTGCTTGAATGAGGCAGTGTTTGTTTTTGCAGTCCAATCATGATGTTGAAGAATTTTAATTTTTTTAACCCAAGCACGCGGGTCTAGAATGGTTGTCATGCCCAGACGCTTGGGTTTGGCAAACCATGCCAGCCCAAGATATTTGAGTATGACAAACATGCCTGATTTGATAAACAACTAACAAAAAAAAATAATTGTACATTTTAATTATTAAAAAAAATAATAATAAAAACAATCAATTTTAACAATAATCCAATTATTATCTATCTACACTCCATACCTATTTAGAAGAGAGCATGGCTAGACAGAAGTAAGAAAATGAATGATGAGATGTGGCCATCGAAAAACGGTATCCACGCCTCCTTAATAAAACAGGAGTCACCCACTCGCTGGGGATGAACGGCTGTGATCACCATTCATTGACAATTCTTCACCAGATAATCACAACAAATGAACGGCTAGAATAATCCAGTCTTCGAATTGTTTTTTCCTTTTTTCTTGTGCCTTGTCTGTTCCTTTACCGTCTGTCTTTTTAGGAGCTTTTGTCTTAATGCCTTTTCACTCTCTCAAAGATATTTGACAAAATATAGATCCAATAGAATTGATCAATGCAACATATAACAAACTACGTCCTTCTAACATGCATATAACAAGGTAGAGATCATGTGCAGATAAAGCTAAAACACTAACCCTACCCTAACACTAACCTTACAGATCAGATCAGAGGTCTAAAACTTACTTCCATGGCTCTCTTCACCTTCTTCTCTGAGAGCAGCCCGCCCTTTTCTCTCTCCTCCATCATTCTCACCACTCTCGCCTTTCCAGCTGCTACTCTCTGACTTGCCATCTTCAATGCTCTCAGATCTGTCCCTACTACCTCTAAAATCCGACTCAGGGGAGCTATGCACCTGTGAAGTGGGCCTAAACAATTGGAGTTGGTGGTGGAGGGTGTGGTGGTGCAGCGATGGTGGAGGTGCCGCAGCTGCAGTGTAGAAATCTTGAGACGCAGGTGGTGTAGCACAGAAATGAGGTGGCGGAGCGTGGGAAGCTGGGTGGGCACCATAGAGGGCTGCCCCCCCACTATGAGCTGCAGCTGCTGCCGTGGCATACTCAGGAGGGACCCATATGCTACCCAGGACCACAAGATGTGGAGCTGGGGCTCCTGCTGCTTGTGGGCTTGGACTGGGTCGCCTTGTATGAAGTCTATATTTCTGTATCACCAAATAAAAAAGTTAAAAGACAAGTATATCATTTGTATCTGCAGTGTACTGGTATTAATATATTCAAAGTATGTGCAGAGTGCAGACCGTGTTATGTCAGGTCAAAAGAAATTGTACAAAGCCTCTTTCATGCATGCTGCCTGAGGCCTGAATTAACCGCACATAATATATTTGCCTATGTATAAATGTATGTATGTATACAGAGAGAAAGAAACGAATGTAATTTATAACTGTAGACGGTATGTATATACAGAGAGAGAGAGAGAGAGAGAGAGAGAGAGAGAGAGAGAGTAAAGTAATTAATATATACCTGTAGATGGCTTTTTACTTCGTCATTGGTCAAACCGTCAACCTTCATGAGTTCCCTGATTTGTTTTGGGGTGGCCACTGTTTTCATGCACGACCGAAAAAGAAACCAGTCAAATACCATTGCCAATAACATGTAATCAACCATTTATATATATAATTATGAAAATGATAAAGATGGTAATAATGATGACAAACGACTTGACTAATATCATTATTAGGATTTTGATTACCTTGAGAACCGCCAAGCATATGCAGAGCGTTGACAAATCTGCGGTGTAAGTCCGGTGACCAACACCTCCTTGCTTTTCTATGAGTCTGAGATGTGGAAGTATTTGTAGAAGCAGAAGCAATAGTTGCAGTTTTTGTTGCTTGGCCATCAGATGATGAACTATTACCAGCTCCTTTTCCTTGCTCAATCACGACCATCTTTTTACCAGAACTTTCTCTCTTTGGACAAGAGAATCCATTCTCAGTCTCTGAAAATCTCTTATGATCCAATTCCAAATGTTCATCAGTACAAGCTGCAAGAGCTAAGGTTGGGCTTGGGCACAAATTTCTCTCTTTTGAGAATGGAAGGAAAGCTCCTCCATTTCTTTGTTTCGTGTCTAAGATCAGCTTTGAACTAACATTGAATCCAATATCGGTTAGTATTGGGGATGTCAATGTGGTCTGAGGTTTGGTTTCATTGCTTTCTTGGCTCCAAAGTTGTGCTGTTGTCATCCAGTTAGCCTTATCAGAGATGTTTGAGGTCTTCTCTGGGATTTCGGATGCTGAGGTTTTGAGAGGAATGAATTCTTCAAGAACTGGTATGGGCACTTGATTTCCTCTATATGCTTGTAGTTTCTGCCTTGAAGTCTCCACAGCTGAGTCGAAAGATGGAAATTATATATAGTCATTAAGGAATTACCATTTACTAAACTATGCATGAGGTCTCACATCCTCTTAACAAAAATATATCAAAATTTAACTCGCTGCTTTTAAAATCAAAGAAACGAACTCAATAAATAAAGTAACAAATTAAGATAGAAAGCTAACTAGAATTTCTATAAACGAAAGAGGATAAAGAAGAAGAATAGAATTAAAATCCATCCATATGATCACATGATTATCTAGCCAATTAATCTTCTGTGTATATATATGAAGTCCATATATGCATATAATCTTGAATCCACGGTTCGTTTCGAAACAGTAATAATCAAAGCATAAATTAAAACTTTCAAGAAAAGAAAGCCAAGCTGTATATATATATATATATATATATCTATACCACTAGTCAGAAGTTGCATGCAAAGGGGCAGCTCGCGTTTGAAAGCATCGATCTTTAGCCTTTCTTCCTCAAGGCGAGAGAGAAACTCTTCAAGCTTTTCGGTCTCGTCGTTCTGGTGTCCATACGATTTCAATAGCATAGAATAGCTGTGGGGCTTGCAATCCAGGCTGAGTTCTGATGGAGATGCCATGATTATTAATTGTTTTCTCTTTTCACGTACAGCAAGAAAACTGATCTCTCTTCTCAACGAGCCTTGTCTTGTCGTTAACGTTCATGCGACAATAGGAACAGGGATATGTAGGAACAAACAACAGCAAAAGAGGTCGGGTGCCTGGACTCTTGCTTTCTAGGTTTTGAGTTTTCGAGTGGATTAGAAAGAGAGAGAGGAAGAGGCTGTTGTTTGTGAACACAAGGAGGATCGAGGGAGGATCATCTTCTTTTTAGTGATGAGTTTAAGAGGGAATAAAGCAGGGTTCAGAGAGAGAGGGAGAGGATGAGGAAACAAAAAGCTAGCAAAGGGAGGAGGGGATAAAGAGGGATGGTAACTTCTTGTAAACAGCAAAGCTAGAAAAGCTAAAAATGAGAGAGGTAGCTGAGGCTCTCTGAAAGGGAAGAAGGAATCAGGAGTCTGACAGGAGAAGGGATCATGTGCTTAGACACTGTGTTTTTTTTTTTTTTTTTACTTTTAATTAGCATATAGCTTATAGCTAGTATGGAGTCTTTGTACGAATTCAAATAGCCAATATCTTAAAGATGATTCTTCTTCTAATTACTGTTATCCTCCTTTTCCTTTATCTCTTTATTATTATTATTATTATTATCCTTTTTTCCATTTTACTATTTCCTTTTGATTTGATGAGCCTATCTATGATATTAAGATTCGTCTCCTACTTTTAAAATCAAAGCACCTCATGATCATATATATATTGATGCGTAGTCTTCAAAAGCTTCCCATGTAAAGTATACTATCATTTGGTTTTAGCTTAATGGGCTTGTGGATGGTTTGTATTTTTGGATTTGATTATTTACTGAGATATATATATATATATATATATATATATATATATATACACACATACATACATACATACATACATGCACTTCATCACTTATGGAGCATTTGAGGGTTTTTGAGATATCTCCCACATGGCCATCATCATGTAGCTTAGAACATCCTTGGAATAATTACAGGATCCATTAGGAGCTCTTCTAATTAAGATACTGCGAGTATAATGCAATTAGAGTTTGAGATGAGGCATTAATGCCACTTGTGTGTCAAAGTTTAAAGTTTGTGGCAGAAGTGCATGCATAGAAGAAAAAAAAAAGAATTGATGTAAAATAACATTGAGATTACTGACAAAATATTTTTCATCTCTAATGTTTAATTATAATAGTGATGAAGTATTTCTGTCATAGATATCAAATGGAATTATCGATGGAATTACCAACACAATAAAGAAATAAAAATAAATATTATATCGGTTATTCCGTAGTTAATATAACACGCCATCATTTTCCAATGAATTTACTGAAAGTATTTTCCGTCGCGATATTCCATCAAAAATTCCGTCAACAAATTTAAAAGTGCAATAACCAACATCATCCTCATTCTCCCCTTGTTCTTCTTCTTCCTCTTTCTCTTGAACTACAAATCAAAATAGTAGCTCTCCTACCCATTTTTCTACAATTTAGGCCTTATCATCAGAAATTCAGTCACTCAACATTTTGTACTATCAAGTAAGCAAATCTGCCCATTTATATTTTAATATAATGTATTAATATTTTTTTAAAGTATTTGTAGTATAGTTTGCTTGTATGTTTAAGTGTTTCACTACCATTTTATATAGAATTAAATTTTGATTTGTATGTTAGGGTATGTTTGTAATTTAGGGAAATTTTCATTTGTTTTTAATTTGATGAGATTTATTTTGACTTTTATTTTTTAACTTAGGTGTGTTATGATGGAAGAAATGATCATGGGTCATTTAATGGGTAACAATCATATTTTATCAATTTTATTGTTTTGTTTGAAATTTTAGGGAAATTGAATTGATAACAATTAAATGGTAATAATTTAGATTGAGTAAATTTGAATTAAAAAATTAATAGATAATTATTTGGGTACCAATTAATTGTTGTTAATTGGATTTATTTAGTTAATATCTTAACTCGTCATTATTGTTTTGTAAAAAACAAATAATCGGTTATTAAACTGTGAATTCATTTTTAATTTCCAAAGTTGAATTTTGATTTGATTGTTACATTATTAAGAAATTTTGTCATCATTATTCTATACAAGTTTTATAAGTAATAGATGATCGTTCTTGGATGTATCGAGACTCATCTCAATGGTTGTATAGGGAACATCATTGTAAAAAGGTTAAGGGCTTTATTAATTTTGCACTTTCAAATCCGAAGAATATTAGTGGAGGTGAAATTAGATGTTCATGTGTGAAGTGTAAAAATAAGAAGTTCTACCAATCAAATATTGTGACGATACATCTTTTAACAAAAACTTTGTTGAGAAATATTTGTGATAATTTGCACACAAAAAACCCTATGTTCCTTACGAGATCATTTTAGAAAAGATTGTTGGCTTAATATCTAGTTCTAGCAACATATATGAAGTTTTATATGATAAGAGTAATCGTTATAAGAGTATAGTGATAAATGCAATGAGAATGGATCATGGTTATTCAAGTGAAGGTTTACATGTAAATGAAGAACCAAATATAGATACAATTAGGTTTTTTTTAACTTCTAAAAGATTATGATGAACCATTATGGGATGAGTGTACAAATCACAGTGAATTAACGTTCATTACATGAGTGTTTACCATCAAGTCTAATTATGATATTAGCGAGGTTGTTCATGATAGCATAATCAAATGGAACCATGAAACATGCATCTTGGTTTGTGTACATATGAATTCAATCAATTTGAATAATTTGTTGCATTATATTCTTGTTAGCTGGTCATACTAACAGTTTATAACTTGCCCACGAGGATGTGTATGAGGCTAAAATCCATGTTCTTATCTACATTCATACTTGGTCCTCATAGTCTAAGTAGAAATGATGAGTTGAAATAGTTATGGTCATTCAAGGCTTTGACATATGATGTCACAAGAATTTTTTTTTTTCAAATGAATATAGTTTTGATGTGGACTATAAATGATTTTCCTATGTGTAAGATGGATTCGGGATGAAAAACACATGGAAAACTAGCATGCCTTATTGTATAGGAAACAATAAGGCCTTTACCTTAATGAATGATGGTAAAGGGTTTTTTTTTATTGTTATCAGAGGTTCTTGTCAATTCATCATTGATATAGAAAAAACAAAAAATACTTCCTAAAAGGTAAATTTGAAAGGGATGTTGCACATTCAATACTATTAAGTGAAGAATTATATGATACAGTCTTGTAGTATGAAGACATTGTATTTGATTTTCAATCTAGTGAGCAGAAGTTTCTTTATTATGGTGTGACCTATTATTGGGTAAAGTGAAGTATTTTTTAGAATCTTTCTTATTAAAAGACTAATGTCCTCTGTCATATTTAAATATCATGCATATTGAAAAGAATATGTTTGAAAACATTTTTATGATGGATGTCAAAGGGAAAACAAATGATAACAAAAAAGCTTGAATACATATAGCTTTGTTTTATAACCATCAAAATATAAAGTTGCATATTAATGACGTGTGGCAAAGCCTAAAACATTTGTCTTAAACAAAAAGACATAATTTCTTATCTATGAATGGCTTAAGAGTCTGCGATTTTCTAATGGTTATGCTTCGAACATAGTTATATTAGTGGACTTGAAGAAATGCAAATTGTATGGAATGAAGAGTCATGACTGATATGTGTTCATGCAAACATTCATTCCAATTATATATAGGGATTTATTACCAAAAGATATATGAGATGCACTCATCAAGATTAATCACTTTTTTAGATATGTTTACTCAAACAAATTGCATTCACAATACAAGAAACAACTTGAAAGGAACATCATTGAGACAATTGTAAATTTGAGATGACCTCTCTCTCCTTCTTCGATTTAATGGAGCATTTTTCTATACATTTAACGTATGAAGAAAAAGTTGGAGGTCTTGTACAATATATATGAATATATCCTTTTGAGAGGTTAGGGATTACATGTATCCTAAATTAGTAATGTGTTTTTAAAAAACTTTCAGTCATTATATATATATATATATATATATATATATATATATATATATATATATATATATATATACCTTAATGTTGTACTTGTTCAACCTTAAGAAAAATGCTAAAAACAATGTGCATGATAAGGCTTTGATATACGAGACTTATATTATTGAAGAGATTTCAACATTTATTTTATTTTATTTTATTTTATTTTGAAACCCATATGAGAACAAGAATCAACTGCATTCCAAGACATGATGATAGTGGTGAATTGCCTTTTAGTGAGAATTTATCAATATTTTCACAGTGTTATAATATGTATTTTATCAATGGATATGTATTTGACACTAAAGATTATGGAGAAGGTATAAATAATTATAATAATGGTATTTATGTTAAGGGATCAACTTCTAATGAATTTGAAGTTAACTATTATGGTATAATAATGAATTTTTCATTTTACGTGTTGCCTATCATTTTGTTATGAATCATTCTTCAATTATAATTGTGTTTTCTCACTTATTTATGTTTAAAATTGAAAAATCTTCAATTTAAAAGAAGTTAGGGTTTATGTCAATTTTGGATTTTATGTGAATTTATGATTTGAATAGACTATAGAAAGAATTTTTCAATAATTTTATTTATTGATTTTTAGATACGGTTTTTTTTTAGTAATTTAGTTAGTTAGTTGAATAAAATAATTTGATTTTTGAGTAATTACATACATAAATAACTAATTTATTTTTTATCATTGACCATTCTTAAAGAGTGTTGATAAACTAAAAAAAATATTTGATTTTACAATAATTTTTTAAATATGATAATTCATGTTGTTATATTCCATTTGCCTAGAATGAGATTAGTTGGTTCAAACAACATTCCACTTAACATTAGACCAAATTCTTAAGTTTAAATCTTGAAAGGGATGATCAATTATTAATATAACAATGTTATTAAGCTTGGTTTTGATTATGAGTTGATAGGCTAAGTTATGAATCAAATGTGAGCGTTGTCCTAATAATATAGTAACATTTCCAATGTTGTTTTGTATATCATTTTATAAATATAATAAACTTGTAATATTTTTTTAATTATATATGAGCATTGTTTTGGTTTAATGTATTAAATCAAATATAGTAACATTATAGTTTTTAGTAGCTCATAACCTTTAAACCTTGTCCTTGGAAAGAATACATATTAAGTATGCATTTGATTTATAGGTAATGATTTGTTTTTCTAATTTTGAGTACGGTCCTGTATAGGGGAGGTCCTGCCAAATTTTATTTTTAAATGGATAGATGTAATAAAACCATAAAACATAAATCATAGATTGAGAATTTAATTAAATATTTTTTTATTATTTAGTTATATTGTTTTGATGTCGAGGAAAAGTTTATGGTCAAAATAAAGTGGTTATGCATCTTCAAGCAATAGGTGCATTTAGATGATATCATGAAGAGGCACCTGACACACATTCTAATGACATAGGCTCATCAACTACAGGTCGCAGATCTGGCTTCTCATCTGCTAGAGACCCATATTCTGGCAAGTTAATAGCGAAATGAAAGCTAGATTTAAGCATGTAAGAAAATTTATTTAATTCAAACATACCATTAAATTAATGATTATATGTTTATATAGTAAATCATTAATTAATTGATTTTCAAGTTCACAAATATAAAAGCTACACGAACAATAACATTGATGATGAAATCATCTATGAAAGTTCGCTTGATTAAATGGAGCTAGCTTCAAACCATCCTGAATGGATGCTCGTGGTTGAGGCTTGGTGGGTAATGTTTAAGGTGAGTATATATATAATCAATACTTGTTTTTATTAATAAAATATGTTTTTAAATTTAGACACTAATTATTTTATGTAATGATTACAAGAAATGTTTTTGGTAGGATGAGCAAACTCTAGGGTGGCAAGTCAAGTCTAGAAAAATCATAGTGCAACGAGGTAAGTTTTAAAGTGTGAAGTTTTTAAATTTTTTGTTGCATTGTAATTTTTTGTTATCGAATTTATAAACTAGGTTATGAGATTTCTATTATAACAAGCACACCTATGTTTGGTGATATGTTGAGTCAGATATGACTTTGAGAAGTGAAAGAATTATAGGCCTCCTCATATCATTGAGAGCAACTAGGAGAGAAATCTAGAGTTCTTCAAGTCAGAGGGTTTTAAGAGGCGTTGACGGAGTGGTCATTAAACAAAAAATAAGACTCATGGTTCTATTAGTAAGCATACCGGCAAGTCGCTTCCTTCTAACCATGCAAAGTGCCTATTAAGAGAGCTTGTTTTACTTCTAAGTATTTTTCTTAAAATGGTAGTTATTATTTGTGTTAACTTTTAAGTAGGGATTTATTTTGCAGGCAACACAACTTTGGTACGAGCCAACTTCAATGGATTTATACATGAAAACATAAATATGTAGGGAGGATAGACAAAAAAAGATGCAACAGTTTATGGACAGTCGAGCTGGGACATTTATTGTAAGTTAACTTTTAAACCTTTTATACATTGTTTAGACTAATATATTTTTTATTCATATCTTTGACTTTTGTTTTTTTTGTAGGAACAACATAACATTGGCATGCATGCCAAACACGAGGAGGACGCTTCAACCCATCCAAAATATGACTATGACCTGATAAGAATCGAGTTTATGGTATCTTTATGACTATGACCATATAAGGTCGGGCTATAGTGTCTTGACCATAGACACCCCACAATCCAGCTCAAGTTAGCTATCAAGAAGTTGGTTGAACAATGAATTGGTGCTCCGCGGGCCGAAATGGAGGCAAAGTATGAAGAATTAAAAAGGCAGCAATGGGAGGAGATGATTGCATACATGTCCAATTATTATCCCTCCTTACAGACCTCCATGAGATTCTCCTCCCCGTCCCTCTCCACCTCCATTTGCAGCCTCTTTTTAAAGTTTATAAAAATTTATAATTGATTTTTACGGTTAAATTAATAATATTAAATTTATTCTACAAGTTAGATTTTTTGTTTAATGTTCTTTAATTTGTTTAATGTCAAATTGTTTTGATAGCATTAAAAAAGAAAAAATAAATGAGTATACCGATGAATATAAAATTGCATTGGTTATTCTGTTAGTAAAACATGCTAATTTTTCTTGAAGAATTATAAAGAGCTACTAAGTATTTTGATATAGATCGACGAAATCAATGACAACATGGTTGTCGGTGATTCTGTTGGGCATCCATCGAAAATATGAGATGTATAATTGCCGACATGTTATATGTCGAAAGTCTGTCGATAATATTTAGCGATCGATATACCAATAGAAATTTGTCATCACATATTTTTATCACCGATAATAATATTACGTCGGTCTAAACACTGGTGATTAAATCAACAATAAAATTACCGACGGAAATGAAATCACCAACACGACTCTAGCCAACGACATGATCCCGACCGTAAATCCAACAAATGTAATTTTTACCGATGGATAAATAACTTTTCCATTGATGGAATATTCCATGGTATAATTCATTTTTCTGGTGGTGTTGATTCTTAGGCTAGGGTCATCTTGATCATGTCATGTGACCCCCCTCCACACCTCCAACCAAGTTGGTAGATGTTGGCCACGTGTACGGTAAATATATAGTACTTGATTGAGTCCTTACCGAATTTTAGTTAACATTATACATTACTGAAACACACACACACACAAGCGAATTAGTGATGTATATATATATAATTTATAATTTATAGAAAGGAGGAGGTAGGGCATACTGAAAAGGGCATGCATGCAATGCAAGCAACTTTCTTTTTGGTTTGAAAAGTTGCATGAAATGTGTTTCAGCGGAGAAGAAAGAAGAGAATATGTAATCCAAAATGAAAAATCCAATCATCTTAAAAAGAATATAATATTTGGCTATAAGGAGAGGGAATATCTTAGTTCCAATTCTACGACTCTGAATTAAGGGAACCAACAGAGATTAAAGAGAAAATCCAACCCCAAAAGAATAATAAAGGAGCCCTAAGAGCCGGGAATCTCCTTCTCCCTCCCATACTTGACTTTAATGAAGTGGGTAGGAAGGTAAGAAGATTCTCTTTTAATTTTCTTCTTCTTTTTGGTGGGGTTATCAACTATTCCTTAACACTTCCCAGAGTATTTCTTTATGTGTTCTACGTACGTGCCTGTATATATGTTTGATTCTTCCATTTTCTTAAGAACACAGACATATATTGACAGAAAAAAGTTCTTTATTTTGTTTTTCCAGCAGATTGTTGCTTGTGTTTGTGGAGGCCTCTGTGTCTGCGTTGACACAAAAAGATTTAATGAAAAAATAAATGAGGAGATGCCTTTTGCATGGAAGGAAAATCCCATTAGAGAGAGAGAGCTCAGAGAAGTGCATCGAATTCCCTTAATTGGGAGGGAGAGAGAGAGAGAGAGAGAGATAACAATGGCGAGTCGCTTTCCAGAATCAATCTTCTCGTACAAGACTCCAACCCACGCCTTTTGTGCAGATTCTTCTCGTGAAACGTGTCGTGATATTCCTCTATATCGTCCTTATGAATATCCCTTTTGTCTGCTGTCAAATAAATAAAACAACAAGGGTATATTCCCTCCCCAACCTTTCCCTTTTCTTTTCCTTTTTCTTTTCAGACTAGAATGGTTTAAAATCGACACCGACATCGAATTCCCTCCTTCAAGGTAATAATTTTTTTAAAAAAACTTTATTACAAAAATATATTTTTTTAAATTTTATTTTTAATATTAGATCATCAAAATAATTTAAAATAAAACAAAATACTTTAAAAAATATAATTGCATTATAAAAACAAATAATATCAAATATTTGCCACACAAATAAACAACAAACCAACATATTTTGGTGGATAAGCAAAACAAATCATTACAATTAACGGTGATTTTCTTATAAAATATATTTTCTAAAATAAATTATTTTTTATTATTTAAATTTATTAATTAAAAAACATTATCCATTTATTTCAATCACAATCAATTTTATCATTATTATCCTACCGCAATCATTTCTCCCACAACTCCACCATCAATTTTAACACTAAAATCATTGGACCACCATTATTATCATTTTTAAAAATTACTATATTGTTAAAGTTTGTTATATAACTCCACCACTATTTTAGACACATGGGTTACATATAGATTATTCAAGTTTTGTTAAAAATTACTATATTAATGGCTTTATATTCATGAATAATATTCAAAATATTTTTTTTAAAAAAATATAATATTTATAGCTTTAAATACTTAAAAATAAAAAAAATGTAGAAGCCTTTTTTTCTCAAATTATAGGACTCCTGAGAAATGTAGTCTTTTTATTACTATTATTGAATTGAACATAAAAATTAGAAGCCATCATCTATAAATTTAGTGAACAAAGAAAAAAAATGTTATTCTACGATGGATTGAAAAAATAAAGTTCTAAAGGTGATGAACACCTAAAATCAAAGGTTAATTCTTCTATGATAGTGTTCAAAAAAGAAGTTTATGTTATAAAAAAATTTCTCCACAAAGAAAAAAAGTTATATAACAAATATATTTATTTTGAATATGTTATATATATATATATATATGGATTTATAAGAAAATAATATAGGAAACATAGTATAATTAGAAAAACTAAAAAAATGTTATACATATAGGAAACACATATTAGGAAAAGAAAAAAGAAAAAAAATAAATAGAAAGCACGTGCTCAAAAAGTTATATAAGAAATACAGAAAACATATTTATATTGAATAGGTGTACAATGGTCATTTAAATAATTTAAGGGTGTTATAATCTTTTAAAATATTTAAAGATATTATAGTTATTAATAAGTTTTTATATATGGAGTTGACACTCTTACATATAATTATGGATAATAAGTATTTTTCTTTAAAGAATTTGGGACCATCACAATCGTAATTAGTCTCATGAAACTATCTCGAAATAGTATTGAAAATATGATTATATGAATGTGTTACTGAAATCAAGCTTTTTAAACTCATAATGATAATAAATCTACTTGAGAAACATGAAATTAAGGCCAAGGTAATGTTATGTTTATATCTACAGGAAAGAAAATTTTAGGTGTTTTTGTATTTTCTATATATATATATATATATATATATATATACAAGAAAATTCATCTCGAGCAAGCCTAAAAAAAAATGCTCTAGCCCAATTATGGAAGATCGGAATGTCAAGGTTGATAAGCCAAAATAGCAATCCAAAGTTTTAATTGTCAATTGAAATTTTTAAAAGTTTAATTATTTAATTAAAGGTTTAATCGAAAATCAATTTTTAAAGGTCAATTTGCAAAACGCGAGCGACTTCAAGGATTGAAATCATGGGTCAAATAAAAAAATTAAAAGTTTAGTGGTTATTTAGGGGTATAATCGAACAAATCAGAAACCAAGGATCAACTTGTAAAAAGCACTCGAAATTAGGGGTGATAAATGAAGTTGACATGGATGTTCAAGGTACTGTGCTTCATTTTCTTTAGTTTTTGATTGATTGAGGGGACACTTTCAGATGACTAAATGAGATGTTTTTTACCACCCCAAAGGTTAAAACCACCACCATTCGACCAAGAAACATTCCCTCTACAATCTGATGTCTTTTATATCAAATGTTTAAATCTTATATTCTCCATGGATCTTTATGACATCTTGTCCTTAGTCAGCCAAGACCACAGTTTTAGACATTATATTATTTGGGTAGGGACATTTTCAAACGTTTGAATGTGAAGCTGCTGACCTTCAAATCAAGTAGGGTTGGGTTCGATTGAAAGGTATGCACCCCCTCTACTGAGTCCAAGTGGTCTCAAACGATGTTAACATTGAAGATGCTTCGATAAGGTTTTGAATGTGGCTGACCCAATTAGCCTTGATAGAAACACTTAGTTGCCGAAGAACATCCAGCTTTCTCATTTGTTTCCACTTAGAAGCCTATAGAAAGATTACATCAAGGCCAAGTTGATGTTATGTTTAAATTTGTACAAGAGAAAATTGTTATATTTATGTAGTTTTAAATGTTGCAACACGTCATGAAAATTAGACCTCTAAAAATAAAAGATAAAATTGAAAAAATGGAGTCGCCATCTAATTCTTTAAGGAGACTAAGAATCTTAAAACATGTACTAGTTCTAGAGATCTATGTAAGAGGTTGGTTATACATAAAGGGAAGATAAACATTACCTTTATCGCATCCTTTAAAAAAAAAGGGTTATTTTAGCTATGTGTTTTCTTTTAAATTTATTTTATGCATGTCATTTACCGTCCAAGCTATCTTAAAGCTTATTTATGAGTTATTTATTATCGGTTAATGTCTGTCGAGTCAGCGTCGGACCTTGAATTAAGAGTCTCGTAACTCAATAATTTCTTTCTTTCTTGTCTTTTATTTTTGTTTTCAGTAAAAGTCATCATGCTAGGCATACACATCGGTCCGTAGAACTAGAAGACTTGTTGACCTAACCGTTAAACCAAGTTTAACCAAAACATGAACATCTTGATATGAAAAGTTTTTATGCATTTTTTTAACTCATTTTAGGGTTAAAAACTACATGCATCAATCTCTAAAACTAGAAGACTCATCGACCTAGCTATTAAAACCAAGTTTAATCATAACGTCGCCAACTTGATGAAAACTTATTGATGCATTTTTGAACTCATTTTAGGGTTAAAAAGTCATGTTAAACCTACATCAGTCCCTACAAACTAGGAGACACGTTGACTTAGCTGTTAAAAATCAGACTTTATCAAAAACACAACTCAAACTTGACAAAAACCCGTCGACATTTTTTTTTATGAAAATAAATATTTACACACATATACAAACATAAAAAGACGAAGATGTAGTTTCATGAAATGAATATAAAGTTAACATGAAGTAAATAAAATAAAAATAGATGAGTAAATAGTGTCAATGCATGAATAGTAACATGTTCAATAAAGTGAATAATAACTTTCATGCAAACTCATGGGAAGAAGAAAAATGGAAGGAAAGGGGTGACTTACCATGGGGCTAGTTCCAAAGACAATGGTTAGGCAGCGTTGCTAGGGTTTTTTTGGGTGGTTTTCTCTTTTTAGTTTAGGATTCATTCTTTATTTTGTCTCTTTTTCTTTTTTTATATTTTTTTATTCATTTTTCTTTCCCTCTTATTCTTTTTTTACCCATCTACTATTGGATGGCTCAAAACACACCCATTTCTAGATAAAAAATAACTCATATTCTCTCTTCAGTTTTTCTTTGCATTCGAGTTCACTTTTCTTTCTCTTTTTTCATTCTTTTTTTTTCATTTTTTTCTTCTTCTTTTTCTTTTATTACTTCCTATCTCAAACTCACACTTCTCTTAGCTCAAAACCATTTTTTTCTCTATCTCTTTCAAAATCTAGTAGGCTGTATCCAATCTATATGTACTCAAGTTTCAAATATTATTTGTTCCATTCCACATTCTTAGTAGTATAATGATCATATTTATAAAACCTAAGAGGCCTATAAATCTTATTCTCATGTCTTCTTATGCTAGGATATTTAAGTAAGCTCAGTCTTTTACATGTAGAATTCATAACTTGCATATTGAGATCATAAAACCAATACAAGCAAGTAATGAAAAATACAAACTTCAAGTTGATTCACATAAGTATCATCATAAAGTTAATATTAGAGATTATTTTATGATATTGATTAGACCTAAATAGTTTCCTTCAAAAACCAATAAAAAATTACAAGTAGTGTTAGACCATTCAAAGTACTATAAATGATTGAATCAAATAGTTATATCATTAAACTACCATCAAACTTTGATATTAGCTCTACTTTAAATATGAAGGACCTTACTCTATATAAAAGATAACAATATATCCTTGATGATCCTTTTAAAACTCATACTGTATTACGTTTATTATTTGCATAGAAAAAATATATTGATGTTACGTTGGATGTACAAGTTGTTTCTACTAGGGATGATGAAGTTCAGTGAATCATGGTTCGTGGACAAGATGACTAAATCATATTGTACTTAGATTAATTACTAGAGAGACATTGCAGCAGCTTGATCTTGATATTTGAGAGCATTATCGGAGTCGCCTTGAACTACACTCAACAGAGTCGAGTTTTTCCAACCCATAAAGAGTTGGTAGGGACACCAAATCCACATTACAGGTTAAGTGTGCATATGGACGGAGATGATGGAGAATGGCCCAACCTATCACTCTTTGGTTGGAAGACTGAGTATGTCCAGTCTTATATTATTGTATTTTTATTTAAGTTTATTAATTAAGCTTAACTTTTGTAATTTAGTTGGATAATTTTGTTTAACAAGCTTAAAGCTCAATTGTTGGTTATTTTAGATTTTACTATTTATACATAATTTTTAACATTGTAGTGACTTTTGATGAATTGATTAAAAGTTACATATTTCTCTCTTTTACCAGGCTTTTCTCTTCTCTTCTATGTGTATGTTTGATAATGCGGCATAAAATACTTTTCAAAATGCTTTTTAATTGAAAGTGTATTAAAATGATGTTTTTTCTATATTTTTTTAATTTTATTTTTAACATCATACACATCAAAACTATCAAAAAAACATTTGTTTAAAAGACACTTTAAGAAACACTTCCTTTATTTTTTTTCTTTCTTCTCTTACATCTCTCAAATCTTTCTTTGTCCCACATCACACACATACAAACATATACCAGTGATTTTTTTACTGGGATTCCCATAAAGAATAATAATTATTTTTTACATAAAGGTTCGTGGGATGTAATTAAGCAGGTGCAAGTTCTTTACTTATTTGAAGTTTCATTATAGTCGAACTTTGATGCCAATTCTCATCGGGATCTTACATTTTACAGTTGAGGATTTATAAGACTCCTGACTTGGAAGCACCCAGGTATCAGATATTGAAAGGGATTGCAAAATATGAGTTCAACATGCCTTTTTGGGGAGAAAGTATTTTTTTAGTTATGGACTATGCTTTTAATATTATGCAATGTGACTCTCTATGGGATCCTATCAAGTTCTGAAAAAAATAGTTACAACATCATTTTAAGAGGACAACCTGATACATTCTCAGCAAGTCTGAAGATAATTATGTTTCACCGTAGTAAGATATGCAACAAGATTGATTGACCAGTAAGGATCGAATTAATAAATGATAGATGGGTGTGGTAATAGAGGATGAAAACCAAAATATTTAACTAGGAAAATCTTAAATTGAAATTCTATTATACTCTCTAGCTTTACAGCAATTCCTATACCTCTATTAAGTTTCTAGCAATTATCAACATATAAGTTCTTCCATGAGCGTTTCTTGTTACAGTCATAGGTTCATAGATTATTAAAATGATTTTACAGGTACAACAGAAGTACAGCCCGTCATAGTGGTAGAAACGAGTGAAGATAAGTAGTTTGGGTCAACTGGGTTTAATGATGTTATTGGGTGGGTGTTTTATAATATACCTTTTTTTAGTAATTATTCTAATATGGATATTTGATGCTTATCGTTGTAGGTATATATTTGGAAAGAATTCCATGATGGAAAAATACTAATGACTTCTCTCGTGTTCACTCAAGCAAATGATGCTTGATTGTTCAAAGTATCCATCCAAATAGTTCTTCCATTTACGCAGGTGAGGCTCATCAATTCCGAGCTCTAAAATCCGAAATTAAAAATCCTAGGAATGGATTAAGTTGTTGGAAAGCATCAATAGTGATTTATTACACATTTTCATATTGAAAGGAATCCATTTGAGGATTGTAGTCAATAGTAACCAATGCTTCACCTTATAGTATGAATGATTAAGTAGCTGTTTTGTGTTTTTGATCAGCTTACCAAATCTCAATCAAGAGAAAATTAGTGTAAGAAAGGTGGAAGGAGGTGTTGTTGTAGTAGATAAATTCAATGGGAAACTGACTAAGGATTTTAGAAAGCACTGCGATCATCTCTTGTTAAAGATGATTTTAAGCCTAAGATCGGGTGTTTGTGTTGGTGCGAGAAATAACAGAAGGTGGCTTAGAAATACTAGGAGAGATAAAATATATTTCTTTATTTCAAAAAACATAATTTTACATGTATTGAAAAAACTCTCAAATTCTCACCCTTTCTTTTTTTTTCTAGTGTTTCTCTCTTAATTTTCCACACACAATAACCATAAACTAGCTGTCTGTTTATACATAAAATAACATCATGAAAAAAAATCAAAGTTTCAAGTGTGAATGGTGGTGGTTGGTGACAGTTTGAAGGCGAATAGATGGAGGTGGCTAGTGGCTGTTGGTCATTGGTCGGCGCTTTCCATTCTTAACCTTCTGGAGCAAGTTTACCGTAACAAATTCTCCCCTTAAACTCAATCGAGAGATGTCATTCCAAGTATGAACTTCAATCTAGTAAATGTCTCACCCTTTGATGGCTCTGTAAGATATCTATAACTTGATCTTTTGTTTTGTAAGATATCAGCTCAACTTCTTTGTTCTTCACATGATCTCGGATAAAATGATGATGTGTATCGATGTGTTTACTTATTTCATGATACACTAGGTTTTTTGCCAATGCAAGTGCCAATTGATTATCAATATAAATCTGTATAAGACTTTATTGAGGAAATCCTAAATGCTTCAGCATATTCCTTTACCATATTAAATGGCACACAACATACTCAACTTCACAGCTTGATAGCTTTGTTATCGATTGCTTCTTGGATGACCATGAAAGATGTATCTCCCATAAAAAAGACAAATCTTATTGTGCTTTTTATTTCATCCAAGTCTCTACCCCAATCACTATCTGAGTAGCCAATAAAATTGAAGTTTTTACTTGAAGTATAAAACATACCTTCATTAATTTCATATTTTTTTATGTAGCGGAAAATTCTCTTGGCTGCATTCAAGTGAGATCGATCTAGTGTCTCCATATATACGCTAATAAGTTTTACGTCATAGAGTTTATCTTCTCTCATCCATCATTCTTTGACAACTTCATTCTACACTCAACCAGATTATTTACTTTTTCATAATCTTCTATCTTGAATTTCTTAAGAATCTCTTTTGCAAACTTCTCTTAATTTACAAAGATTCTATTTTCTCATTGTTTGATCTTAATCCTTAGGTAGTGGGTCATAAAACCATTTTATATCATCTAAAACACCTTGATCATTGCTTGCTTGAAGTCCCACAACATCTTTGGGTTATTGTATGTAAAGATCAAGTCATCCACATACAAGCATACAATTAAAGTATCACAACTTTTCTTTAATCTTCAAATAAATAGGTTATTTATGGGGGCACTTTACAAATCCATTCTTCAAGAAATAACTATCAATGCGACTGCGATTATACCAAGCTCTTGGGGCTTGCTTCAATCCACACAAGACTTTGTTTAACTTTAATACATTTTTTTTATGTCCCTTCACATCATAACTACGTTTCTCAATCTACCTTTTCTTCAAGAAAAATATTTAGAAAGGTTGACTTGACATCTATTTGGTATATCTTCCATTTATGTTAGGCAGTTGTTGCAATTATCAATCGAATGGTCTCCAATCTAACAACTGAGGCAAAAACTTCATCATAGTCAATCCCTTGCTTTTGAGTATAGTCTTTTATTACTAATCTCGCATTGTACCTCTCTATTTCTCCTTTGGAATTCTTCTTTTCTTTATAGATCTACTTGATACCTATTGGATTTTTTTTTGTTTAAAAACCAATTTCCATATGTTATTCATCTCAATTGATACAATCTTCTCATCCATAACAATTCTTTATTTTTCATCTTTTATTACCTTTTCAAATATTATAGCTTTATATATGACAAGATGATAATATAGTGTTAGATCATTATCAATTGGATTCGTTACCTTATACAAGTCATCAAAGCTCCTCATATTTCTTGGTGGGCTACCGTTACTTGAACTTCCACTAAAAGAATAAGATAAAGGTGAAGTTGAGTTTATTTTTGATTATGGAGGTCTAATAAGTTCTTAATGATCTTTATATTTCTCCTCCTCTTCATCAAGAACTAGTAGAAAGTCATACTTCTCACCATCATCTACCTTCCAATCTCATGCTTCTTTTTTTGTATATATTAAATTTGGCATCCTTACTAATCATTATCTTTCCTTTATTAGGGTTGTAAAGCTTGAATCCTTTGAACTTTTGATCATAACCTAAAAAGATCATCTTTTTTCTCTTATCATTTAGCTTGATCATCTACACGAACATAGTCAATACCCCCAAACACCTTCAAGTGAGTAGCACTTGGCTTTCTTCTATTATTTGCCTCTTGTGGAGTCATGTCATTCAAGCCTTTCATAGAACACTTATTTAACAAGTAAACAACATAATATACAATTTCATCCCAAAACATTTTTGGCATCTTCTTAGTTTTTAGCATGCTTCTCACCATATTGAGGATGTTTTTAATATTTCTCTCTAACATGTCATTTTGTTGTGGGGATCTAGGCACTGTTAGGAATCTTTTTTATACCTTGATCTTCATAAAACTTATTAAAACAAAATTCATTGCCTATTTGTCATCAGTGATTTGATAGAATAATCACTTTCTTTTTCAACTAATGCCTTAAACTTTTTAAAACAATTAAATACATTATATTTTTTTTTCTTTTAAGAAGTATATCTATTTTTTTCTGCTATAATCATAAATAAAAAATAGAAAAATACAAATTTCTACCAAATGAGCATGGTTGAATAAGACCACATACATCTGCATGTATCTCTTGTAGGGGTTGGCTTGATATAGATACAGACTCCTTTTAAAAGCTCTTGAGAAATTATTTGCTCACTAAACATCATTCACATAACTGATTTGGATGTTCAATAGATGGTAAACCCTTCAACATCTTTTTTTGCATCATCATCTTCAAGTTGTTAAAGTTTACATGCCCAAGTCTCATATGTCAAAGTCAAGTCTCATCTTTCACACATGTCTTTAGATATTTAGGCACATTTGTCTCTATGTTTAGCAAAAACATCTTGTTCTTTATCATGGTTACCTTTGCAATTATAGTTTCATGAGTATTAAGTATTGTCAATGAACGATTTTTCATCATAATTTCACAATCATTCTCCAATAATTATCCTAAACTCAATATATTTACTTTTTATAGTTAGGATAAAATAAAAATCACCAATAAATTAATGACTATCGTCTTTCATTTGAATAAGAATTCTACATTTCCCCTTGATGGAAACCTTTGAATAATATGCAAAGGTGACATTACCTCTAATTGATTCATCAGGCTCTATAAACTTGTCTTTGTCTCCACTTATGTGATTGTTGGATCCATTATCTAAATACCACATGTTTTCTTTGGTTTTCATTCTTTCATCATAGACTAGTAATATGGTGTCTTTTTTCTCCTCTTCTACTACTAGATAGGCATTCTCTTCAACCATTTTGGTTGGATTCCAGTAATCCCTGGCATAATAACCTATTCTTTAACAAATATAACACTTGATTTTTGTTTTGTAAAATCTGGGTCTCGGATTGCTACTTTCTGTGGAACTGGTTGACTGGTTAGTTTCAATCGATCAACCATTTGACCTGTTGAAGCTGCCTTAGCCTCCTCTTTCAAATCTGTCTCTTCCTTATTTTTCTCTGCCTTTTCCACATCCTCTACCTCCTTGGGCATATCTAGAGCCATCTTGTTTCTCTTTTGTAGAGAATTTTTAAAAGAGTGCTTGTGCACCTATGTCTTCTTGAATTTCGGTTACTCTTTCTTTATATGCTTATAGTTTTCCCATGAGACTTTAAATTGTAAAAAAAATTCATATTTTGTGATTCCTCTATTGCGACCATCATATAATGAAATTTCTTTTGCAGTGAGCGTAGGATCTTCTCTTCCACATGTATTTCTTCCATCTTTTCCCCATATCTTTTCATCTGATTGTATATGGCTAACACTTTAGCAAAGTAATTTGGAATACTCTTTGATTTAAGTATATGTAATTTTTCAAATTCACCTCGTAACTTTTATAGGCGTACCTTTCTTACATAACCAACTCCTTGATTTTATTGTTATAAAACTTCTTATGCTTGCTTGGTGGTGGTTGCGTAAGCCACTATCTCAAAAATGGCATCATCTAGACATTGCCTTTTTCATAGCCTTTCTTTGGGATAAAGTCAACATTGCTCCATTTATAAGCTCTTCAAAACCTTTTCCAACTGTTTCTCACACTTCTTGGAAACATAGTCAAGCTTTCATGTGAATACACTAAATTTCATAGTTATTCTTTAACAAATAAAGACATTGGAGTGGGAAGTTTGTATCAACCATTATTATAGAATGTATATCATGTATCTATCAGAATAGAAAATTAATATAGAAAGTTGTAATTATTACAGTTACTCATGTATCTATCAGAATAAGAAATTAATATAGGATGTTGTAATCATTACAATTACTGCAGTGTTCTGTTGCCTCTATATAAATAGAAAGGTTGGCTAAGGCACAACCCAACACATTCCATTATTCTCAACTTGGTATCAGAGCCATAAAACCCTAAAATAAATTAAATCTACTTTTCTCACAGCCTCCCAGCCTCCCTTCTTCAATGGAACAGCCGCCACATACATCTTTAAATTCTGCAGCACCAGCAGTCCAGCTTTCTTCTTCTCCGGCAGTGCAGCCCTCTTTTCTTGCAGCGCCTCCTATGCTTTCCTCTGCTGCGTCACCACCTGGATTCTCCTCTGTCATGGCTGGTGAACGCCTCCTCTTGCAGCCCACGTCTGCTGCCTCTGCTGCCTCTACTGTCGCAAGCATTATCTCCCTTTCTCACTCTCATCAAGTCATCTCCCTCAAATTAACAAACACCAATTATTTATATTGGCGTATGCAGATGCTGCCTTATCTCCTAGGCCAAGGAGTTTTTGGTTTTGTTGATGGCTCCAACACATGTCCATCAACACATGTTCTTGCCCATGATGGTATCTCTCTTTAGGTAAATCCGCTTTTTCAAACCTGGAAACAACAGGACCAACTCATTCTAAGTGCTCTTCTTTCCTCCCTATCTATGGAAGTTTTGCATCTTGTTATTGGCTGTCAAAGTTCTTGTTCAGCTTGGGGCACTCTTGAGCGAGCTCTCGCTTTTTACCTCAAACTCTCGTATTATGCAACTTCACGGCTCTCTTCAGGATCTTCAACAGGGTGATGAATCAGTAACTCAATTTATGCAAAAAAACAAAAGCCTTATTTGATGAATTGGCCGCTGCTGGTCGGCCAGTTTCACTTCAAGATTTCAATTTATATATGTTTCGTGGTCTTCGGGGAGAGTTTAAAGACTTAGTTACCAGTCTTATTACCAAGGCTGAACCTTTATCATATGCAGATCTTCACAGCCATCTCCTCACACATGAATTTCTTCATAAATCTTTTGCTGCCATACATGCTCCTCTGCTGCCCACACCCAGCATTCCATCTTCTGCTCTTTTTGCGCAGCGTCAGACTTTTGGCAATTCTGGCCGCAGCAGGGGCCGCTTCAACGGTGGCTAGCATCCCAACCAGTCCAACAGCAGAGGCAACCGATTTGCTGGCTCCAGACCTGATCACCGCAGCTTCCAAAACTCCTTTTTCGGTGACAATAGGTAGGGCTTTTGGCAGCGTAATAGGGGGTAGAATCCACACTGCTAAATGTGTCAGAATTTCGGCCATACAGCTCCCCATTGCCCTCAATTCCAGCAGCGAGGTTATGGGCAACAGCCTACTGCCAATCTGGTGCAGCGCAATCTCTCCTCAACTGGTTCTATTGATTGGTTTCCGAATACCAGTGTTAATCAACACGTCACACCTGATCTTGCCACCTTAACTGCTTCAGAACCGTATCTTGTTAATGATAATTTGCATGTTGGTGATGGTAAGGGTCTCCCTATATCTCATCTCGGTCATACAAAAATATATACACCACATCGTTCTTTCACCTTATCTAATGTTCTTCATATTCCTGCAATTACGAAACCTCTGCTCTCTGTTCAGAAATTTTATCTTGATAATAATGTTTATTTTGAATTTCACCCTCATGTTTTATGTCAAGGATCTCAACACCCATGAAATCCTTCTCTCAGGTCAGAGTAAAGATGGTTTTTATGCCCTTACCAAGTCTTCTGTCACGTCAGTTCCTCAAGCCTATTGGTCTCCCTGCACTTCCGCCTCTGCCAATTTATGGCATCATCGACTAGGTCATCCTACTACACGTATTTTTCAATTGTTAATCTCGAAAAATAAGATTATTTGTAACAACAAACGTCTTAATTTTCAATGTCAAAGTTGTCCTTTAAGAAAATCATCACGTTTGTCTTTAGGACCTACGAGTTACAAAACTTCTACTCCGCTTGAATTAATTTTTAGTAATGTATGGGGCCCTGCTCCTCTTTTTTCTTCAGATGGCTATCATTATTTTGTTATCTTTGTTGATGCTTATACTAAATATGTATGGTATTATCCTCTCGTTGCGAAGTCTGATGTTTACTCTGTTTTTCATCAATTTCAGACTCTCGTTGAACGTCAATTTTTATTAAAAATAAAATCTATTCAAACTGATTGGGGTGGTGAATACCGCAAATTATCCATATTTTTTCAGACTGTTGGTATTCATCATCGTCTGATTTGTCCTCACACTCATGAACAAAATGGCACAGTAGAGCATCGTCATAGGCATATTGTGGAAGCAGGTCTTACTCTTTTAGGGCAATGTAAAGCACCTTTTCGATTTTGGAATTATACTTTTAAAACCTCTATTTATCTTATAAATCGCATGCCTACTCCTGTTCTTGGCCATTGCTCTCCGTTTGATTGTTTATTTCACCGATCTCCTGATTATCATTTTCTGCATACTTTTGGGTGTCTCTGTTTTCCTTTTCTGCGTCCATATAATAATCATAAATTGGATTTTTGTTCCTCTCCATGTGTGTTCTTTGGATATAGTTCCTCCCATCTTGGTTATCGATGTTTTGACATTGCATCTCACCGTATTTATATTTTCCGTCATGTCCGTTTCCATGAACATATGTTTCCTTTTGATAATTCTGAACAGATTGCAAAAGTTTCCACCACAACCCCCATCCCACTCGCTACTGTTACCCTTTCAAACTTGTTAAACCACCCACCACCACCCACTTCCATCAGCCACCCAAACAACCCATAGCACACAGCTCTGCCACTCCAAACAGCCACTCGATCACAGCTCCCGACCATCCCTTGGCCATCATCACATGCTTGTTTATCTAACCCTTATGATGCAGGTTTAAGTTGTAAATTGATCTCCTCTCCTCATGGTCTTGGGGCACTCTCTAGCCCCTCCTCTACTTCACCCACCCTGGCCAGCATTCCTGCAAATTCGGTCTCTGCCAACAGCCCCTCCTCTGCTGACAGTCCTATGCTAGAGGCTGCTTCTTTATCATCCTCTACTGCAGATCTGTAACTTATGGTTGATTTATCTTCTTATCAGCTGCCACAGGTCTCCTCACTGCCACCATCTTCCCCTGCATCTCCACCACCACGCAGCAGCCATCCTATGACTCTTAGACCGCGGCAGCCGAAGACAGCAAACCTGGCTGCTTCCGCTGCCGCCACCTCTGCCTCCACACGGGTACTGCATTCTCTTTCTTTTGAGCCTTTTGCATTTTCTGATGCTGACCGGTATGCAGTTTGGCATAATGCTTTGTGTGATGAGATCGCTATTTTGGGCTCAAATCGCACTTGGTCTTTTGTTCCGTTTCATTCTTCTATGAACGTTGTTGGCAGTAGATGGGTATATCGGATCAAACGTCATGTTGATGGAAGTATTGAGCGCTATAAAGCGCGCCTTGTTGCTAGAGGTTTTACCCAGCAGGAAGGTATTGATTATTCTGAAACCTTTAGTCCAGTTATTAAGCAGGCCACTGTCCGATTGGTTTTCTCTATCGTGGTTTCGCGAAATTGGAAGATTCATCAGCTTGATATTCATAACACCTTCCTCAATGGTGTTCTTACTAAAGAGGTCTACATGAAACAGCCTCCAGGTTTTGTTGACTCTTCTCTTCCATCTCATGTGTGCAGATTGCACAAATCATTGTATGGTTTGAAACAGGCACCGAGAGCATGGTACACTCGTCTAAGTGATTTTTTGTTCTCCATCAGTTTTCGAGCTTCCAAGGTTGACACCTCCTTGTTTATCTTATCTGATGGTACTAATATCTTTTATCTCCTGGTGTATGTTGATGATATTCTGCTCACGGGTAGCAACTCTGCTATGCTCCATCACCTTATACAATTACTCAGCTCTGAGTTCAAGCTTCGTGACTTAGGTGTTGTTCACTACTTTTTGGGTATTGAAGTTCAGTCTACCGGTATGGGTTTAATGCTGCGTCAACATAAATATATTCTTGACATCCTTACCCGAGCTGGTATGACTTCCTGCAAACCAGTTGATACTCCAGTGTCCCCTTCGAAAGTCATTTTATTACCGGATCATTCATTCTCTGATCCTACATGATTTCGTCAAATCGTGGGTGCTCTTCAATATCTTACCTTCACCCGTCCAGATATATGCTTTGCTGTTAACAGAGTCTGTCAGTTTATGCATGCTCCTACAGATTCCCATTGGGCCGTTGTCAAACGTATTTTACGCTATCTTAAAGGTACAGCATCTTATGGTTTCCATATCACTTGAGGCTCCTCCTTTGCTCTATATGGCTTTACAGATGCAGATTGGGCTGGTAATATTGATGATCACAAGTCTACGGGCGGCTATCTTGTCTTTTTTGGTCAAACGCTGATTTCTTGGAAATCTAGCAAGCAACGCACTGTTGCTCGCTCCTCTACTGAGGCTGAGTATAAAGCCCTTGCTGATGGTACCACTGAAGTCATTTGGCTTTAATACTTGTTAACAGATTTGCAGGTTCCCTCAGTCTCTGCTTCTACCATTTGGTGTGATAATCTTGGTGCTACCTATCTCTCAGCAAATCCTATCTTCCATGCTTGTACTAAGCATGTTGAAGTGGATTATCACTTTGTCCGTGACCGTGTTGCCAAGAAAGAAATTCAGATTCATTTTGTTCCCTCTCGGGATCAACTTACCGATGTCTTCACTAAACCGTTTCCTGTTGCATCCTTTACTGCTTTTCGGTTCAAGCTTCGGGTTGATCCCCCCACTCTCAGCTTGATGGGGCATATTATAGAATGTATATCATGTATCTATGAAAATAAAAAATTAATATAAGATGTTGTAATCATTACAGTTACTCATGTATCTATCAGAATAGGAAATTAATATAGGATGTTATAATCATTACAGTTACTGCAGTGTTCTGCTGCCTCTATATAAATAGGAAGGTTGGCTAAGGCACAACCCAACACATTCCATTATTCTCAACTTGGTATCAGAGCCATAAAACCCTAAAATAAATTAAATCTACTTTTCTCACAGCTTCCCAGCCTCCCTTCTTCAATGGAACAGCCGCCACATACATCTTTAAATTCTGCAGCACCAGCAGTCCAGCTTTCTTCTTCTCCGGCAGTGCAGCCCTCTTTTCTTGCAGCGCCTCCTATGCTTTCCTCTGCTGCGTCACCACCTGGATTCTCCTCTGTCATGGCTGGTGAACGCCTCCTCTTGCAGCCCACGTCTGCTGCCTCTGCTGCCTCTACTGTCGCAAGCATTATCTCCCTTTCTCACTCTCATCAAGTCATCTCCCTCAAATTAACAAACACCAATTATTTATATTGGCGTATGCAGATGCTGCCTTATCTCCTAGGCCAAGGAGTTTTTGGTTTTGTTGATGGCTCCAACACATGTCCATCAACACATGTTCTTGCCCATGATGGTATCTCTCTTTAGGTAAATCCGCTTTTTCAAACCTGGAAACAACAGGACCAACTCATTCTAAGTGCTCTTCTTTCCTCCCTATCTATGGAAGTTTTGCATCTTGTTATTGGCTGTCAAAGTTCTTGTTCAGCTTGGGGCACTCTTGAGCGAGCTCTCGCTTCTACCTCCAACTCTCGTATTATGCAACTTCACTGCTCTCTTCAGGATCTTCGACAGGGTGATGAATCAGTAACTCAATTTATGCAAAAAGCGAAGGCCTTATTTGATTAATTGGCCACTGCTGGTCGGCCAGTTTCACTTCAAGATTTCAATTTATATGTGTTTCGTGGTCTTCAGGGAGAGTTTAAAGACTTAGTTACCAGTCTTATTACCAAAGCTGAACCTTTATCATATGCAGATCTTCACAGCCATCTCCTCACACATGAATTTCTTCATAAATCTTCTGCTGCCATACATGCTCCTCTGCTGCCCACACCCATTATAGAATGTATATCATATATCTATCAGAATAGGAAATTAATATAGGATGTTGTAATCATTACAACATCCTATATTAATTTCCTATTCTGATAGAGACATGATATACATTCTATAATAACCATGTCAAATAATCAGAACAAGCTCTAACACCACTTGTCGGAAGAAAATGATTGTAGTAGTTTAATATGGATAGCGATGCTAAATTGCAAAGCTAAAGAACAAGAAGAAATTTGAGAAGAAGGTATGTTTTATTAAGTGTTTTTCTCCCTTATTCACTTTTTCTCTCTTAATCTACACTTATGTTTATACTTCTGGTGATAAGTCTATTTATAGGCTTATAGTCCTGGACAATCAAGGTATTATACTAAGCAAATGAAAACCTATTCTGAATAGGAAAAGTAATTATGCTGACTTAACCGGTCAACTGGTTTATCAATTCCTTTAATATAACCAATTGACCAATTTTTCTATTTTTTTTTTTAAAAAAAAGAGGTTCCTGGTCCAACTTATGACAAGATAGGTGGTCTTGACCACAAATAAAAAGATGAAGGAGTTTTATTTGTTTGTTCTTTTATTTGTTTTTTTTTTTCCTTTTTGATTTCCTTGATTCATGATTATCACTGTCATCATAGGTTGTTGATTGCTCGCATGGTTTCTTATTTCTTTGTCCAACTCTTTTAGATTATTGAACTTCCAATTAAACACCCTGAATTGTTTGAGAGTCTTGGAATCGCTCAACCAAATGTAGTGTTTTTTTTTTTTTTTTTTAGAGAATGAAAGCTAGTGCAGTGCTAGCTGTACAGTTATTGTCATCTGTTAATTTATACCTCTAAGGTATTTGAATTTTGGGTAACTCTCTTGCTCAATCTTGCACATGTGGAGGGTGTTCTCCTTTATGGGCCACCTGGCACAGGAAAAACTCTATTGGCTAGGGCAGTGGCTCATCACACTGACTGTACGTTCATTAGGGTTTCTGGCTCTGAATTAGTTCAGAAGTACATTTTTTGTAATGGCAAGGTTTGTGTCTCTGTTTGTTTGACTGAATTGCTCTTGATTGATTCGTAGCTTCTTTAGGTCATTTCCTTTAAAGTGCCTATGATTAAATTCCTCGCTGTCTTGTATTTTCAATTGCCGTGGTCGTAGACAGTATATGGCTCACTATTTTAACAAAAAGCCATAATGAGGAAAAGGGGGGCAATGTTGATATATATTTTCTTTGTGTTTGTAGCATGGGTATGATACAATTCTGGCATACCAGTAACCATGTACATTAAGCTTCCACTCAAGCAAGTGGCTGCTCGGGGAGAAATGAAGTAACCATTCTGATTTGGAAAAGTATGATCCACAAAGAAAGTTCTTGTGACTTCAAAAATCCATGTAGTTGGTTATGAGCATGTACTTTTGTATCACCATTTCTCTGTTCTTTAGTAGCCTTGTGTTGTGCTGTGCAAATCTGCTTGCTTTTAAACTAGTGCTTTTCATTTCACATCTTATATTCTTTGTGGTTTCTAGGATTCTTGGTTTTGTCACAGGGAGCACGCTCCATCAATCATTTTAATGGATGAGATTGACAGCATTGGATCTGCATGAATGGATTCTGGGAGTGGCAGTGGTGGCTGTGAGGTGCAGTGGACTATGCTGGAGCCTCTTAATCAGCTGGATGGATTTGAAGCATCAGACAAGATCAAGGTACTGTGCGTGCCTTGAGAAAAGAATGGAACAAATAGGGGAAACTATGCGAATTATCAACACAGCTATTCATATTACTCATAATTAACCTGTTCTGACATACCCTTTTAACAGGTTTTGATGGCCACTAATCGGATTGATATTCTTGATCAAGGGCTGCTAAGGCCAGGACGAATTGACAGGAAGATTGAATTTCCAAATCCCAACGAAGATGTACGCATCTTTATCTGTTTTGTTTCCCTCAAACTGTTTCAAAGAGATTAACGTCCTGATTAATTATGAATATGCAGTCACTTCAGGAGATCTTGAAAACCCATTCAAGAAGAATGAGTTTAATGCGTGAGATTGATTTGAAGAAGATCGCTGAGAAGAAGAGTGGTGCATCTGTTGCAGAGCTGAAGGTATTTGTAACCCCACGTCTATTTATCTTGCACCACTTTCTTTTTTTAAGTGTTTCCGTATGTGTAAGTGATTATAAATAATGAAGAACATAGTTTTTACACCTGATTCAGGTCTGATTCAGGTTTCGGGTCATCAAATCATTCGAATCAATTTAAAAAAGAACATCGTTTTAATTAAAAAAATCAACGAAGTTTTTTTCTTATAACTATTTTTTTTTTTCTTCAATCCAGCTTCATCTTAACCTCGAGTTAGCTGTATCCCGGGTTTTTAAACTATTACGAGGAGTAATGAAGTTGTACGGTTTTTATTTATTTCTCCAGTTATTGGTGATGACTACGTACAGTCATGGGGTTATGTTTCTCTGGAAGTAATTTCAGTGTATGCCCTTGGAAAAAATGGTGTGAAGAGGTTTTGCTGTCTGTATGTATATATTATTAAATTTCGGATGGATGGATGGAGCCATTCAAATGCTAAGCTTGTCTAAAGTTTAATTAGGGGGTTTACTTTTTAATTAGCTAATTTGAAGAACGCATTAATTTATCCACAAAACCATGAGTAAATTATAAATTTATCCCCCTAGTTTTGCATAACAAATTTCTCTAGCTTAATTTAAAACTATTTATTAATTAGACCGTCTTTTTCGTGTTCCTTTTCCATTTATTTTATTTTTTTGTTTGGAGAAATAAAAAAAAATAAATGACATGGAAAGATTAATTAATGATAAAATAAGATACTTTTTAAACAAAGTAATATTAAATTAAGTATGATCAAGACTAGTTAAGGGACCAATTAATCGATTTCTTCAAGTTAAAAAGACTATTTAATTCGTTTTATAAAAATAAAGAGAGTAATTTATAATTTACTCAAGAAAATGCCAAAAATCTCACACCTCAACTTGAGCATCGATTTGGGCAGATGTAGTTTTCAGTACCTAAGTATTCTCGAGGGGAGTTGGTGGTCCTTACAACATTAAACAATAAGTTTACATACAAACAAAGAAACATTAATTACAAGTGAATAAGTACAACAAGATAAGTTCTGTCATGAAATTTATTTACAAAGCAGTCAGAATTTAAACTATTTTAATAGGATGTGGTAAATTTAACTTATTTCAATAATTAGAAATTAAATATTGTTCCCACAGACACACTCATCGGTATTGTGGATTCACTGTGCTCATAATTTTATTTTTTTTAATTTTCCTTTTAATGACCTAATTAAATGCTAAATTAATTAAAATTATTAATAAGAACAAAATATTAATAGATAAAGGAGAAAAATGAAAAATACGGAAGAGATGTATGGTGTTTTTAGACTTTTTGGCACAATATTTAATTTATTCCTCGTACTTTCTGAATGATAAAACTTGAGTTCCTTCAAATTTTTAGAAAAAAATTAATTTTGATTCAAAATTTTATTTTATTAAGTATTTTTCCTTTCAATTTCATGTTTCTTATTTTTTATGGAGTTTTTTTTTATTTGTTGGATTTAAAAAAAAAACTTTTAAATTTTTTCAATATTTTTTATGATGTGTTTGACATAATATTATTTAATTTATTGTATGGCTTGTTTGGTTAATTTTTTAATTAGATGTATTTTCAACCCCTTAAAATTTAAAAATAAATAATGCATTTCATCATTTTGTTTTTTTTATTTTAAGTTCTGTTTTATTTGACTTTAAGAAAAAATCTTTTAAGTAAGTACGAGAGGAAACTTCAAGGGAAACAAATGGTCCCGATCGACGGCTAAAATACGCGTGTGAGCTGGCATTGAGGTGGACAACGACCATGAATGAAATTTAATAGTATGTGTTGACTTGGTGGCCTAGCAAAAGAAGGAGAGAAGGTCGAGTGAACCCCTCGGGATATTGCTAAAAAAAATGTCGAGGCTCTCATGTTCTCTAATTCAATGTCTGCTCCCACCACCACTACTCTTCAACTTGTTAATGATGTCAAGCCTCTTACAAACTTCTCAAGGTGATGTTGGCACAGCTGCCAAGTACAGCCCTCCATATTTACGTAAGTAGTCGTGTGCTATGTATGATGAACTCATGTGATCCAGGCATGTTTCACAAATCGTATCACAATGTAAAGTGTTTTTCTCTCTGACTTTGCTACGTATGTATAGCCACCGCTTGTTACAATGACAGCGCGTCGCAGTTTCCGTCGAATAATATGTTTGCGGCGGCTGGAGATGGAATCTGGGACAACGGGGCTGCTTGTGGGAGGCAATACTTGGTCAGGTGTATCAGTGCTGCGGTCGCTGATTCTTGCATAGCTGATCAGGTCATTCAAGTGAAGATAGTCGACTATGCTCTAGCATTGATCAATAATCCACCCTCAGCTAGTGGCACCACCATTGTTCTATCGGAGACAGCTTTTGGGGCTATTGCAAAAAATTCTGCAGCCCCTACTTCTATTAATTTGGAATTCCAACAGTAACTCTCTCTCTCTCTCTCTCTCTCTCTCTCTCTCTGAATTTGATACTATGAAAATAATATGATTGGCATCTTCATGGTTGATGGGGTTTCTTCTTCTTCTCTTTTTGGAGGATGATCGCTCTTTCATGTTCAATTTAACTAGCATTTCAATTTCCAGTGAGAGATGAGATGGCACAAGCAGTTTCCTGATAGTGATGGATTTCTGTGTCTCCTTTCTAGGGTATGACACGAAGAGTGATGGTGCACGGCAAGCTGTGAAGATCAGGAAGAAGAGAATGGATGATTGCATGTGTGAATTACAGTTTTTACAAGTTAAAGTGTATATGATCCAGCTTTGTTTCTAGCCACAATCGTTTTACCCATTCATTCCTCCTATCTATTTCCGCGTTCCGAGTAATGAATGAATGAATACCTTTCATTCGTAATCTTCTTCTTGTCCTTGCGTGCTCCATGGTTTTAGAACCTCTCGAGCTTTAACTAATCAACGTCGTTTGACGTGTCTTGCATCGTCTTCTTCTTTTCCTTCAATCACGGTTGGGCGTGGAGGTTTCAAATTTGTCTTTGGACGACGTTTCATATGCGGATTCTTATGTAGTTTCCCGAAGTTTGATTGCTAAAATGTAATGTAGTCGAGGATATGTGATTGTTCATTGTTGTGTTTAGTTGAAAATAAAATTTAGTGGGTATTATGTTCGGTTCATGTTTAAAACTTCATTTTGATTTTAATAAAAATACTATTTTACCCTTGTAACTCAAAATATCTTAATTCATTTGTATTGGTTTTTTTTTTATACAAATAAAAAAAAACATACAGCAAGTTATATTATCCATATTATACTAACCAATTTCTACAACATTAAAGTCATTAATGTATACAATATTAGCTCATAATATGTTAAGATGTTTGGATTTTTTCTAAGGGACTGCGATTCCCTAGGTCAAAGAATTTAGGAGGTGTTTGTTTCCCAGAAAGTGGTTTCCAGGAAACCAGTTTTCAAATTTTTCTGTGTTTGTTTGCTATTAGAAAAGCTGGTCAACGGAAAACACTTTCTAATCAAAAGAAAATTTGGCTTGGTTTTTAAGAAAATGTTTTCTTTTTATTTTGGGCGGAAAACACTTTTTGAAAGTTGTGAAAAATTTAGAAATGTCATATTATTTACTAATTATATCAAATTTGGTCCTCAAACTTTTGATTGCTATATATATTTTGTTTTGAATATTAGTTTTTCAATTTCATCCCTTATAATTTATTTTTTATATTAAGTTTGATTCTCATTTTTATAATTGTTATTTGCTTTTTTCTTATCATTTTTGAATTGAAAATTTTTGTCTATCAAAATTGGTCCTCATTCTTTTGATTGTTACTTATTTTATTTGAAATAATTTATGAAAAGTTAATTATTATTATTTTAATTTCTTCATCTTTCAATTTTTTTATTTTTTAGATTTAATCTCTATTATTTATTTTATTTGAGATAATTTATGAAATTATATTTTTTTTCAATTTTATTCTCATTCAACTTTTTAATTTGTAAGATTTGTTCCTCATTATTTTAATAAACTTGAAAAAAATAAAACATTAATAAGTTATTTTCCAGCTCATTTTCCATGACATAACCAAACACTGAGAAGTGTTTTTCAACTTATTTTTCATTACACTACTAAACATCGAAAAATAATTCACTTTCCCGATATTCACTTTCCAAAAGAAAACTACTTTTCAGCAAATAAACAGGGTCTTAATCACATTCCTCATTTTAGAGGGGAATTAGGCTCGGGACTCATGTTTTCTTACGAGCCAGATCAAAAACCAATTATTATATAAAAAGTATAAGCATTGTTATCTTTTTTTTTCTGCATGCAATTATAAATATCTGATATGAGGACTATTGTATTAGATCAAATTAATTGATCATCATATGTTTTAATAACTAAATAAAAAAGTCGGCATGACTTGTTCAATCTAATAGGCTAAGAGCAAACTAGTCACCTCGTTCAAATAAAATTATAAAATTGTTATAATTATGATATTCATATTACATCAGAGCATTGTTCCTAAAAATTCTTGGTTGATGTTCTATTAAGATTGGATATTAATTAGAGTTGTTAAGATCGATACATATTATGTTTTTTTTTTTATGAAAAAAAGTATTTGCTTTCATAAACTAAGGTATAAGGGGTACTTAAAACTAATATGTAAGTGCTTGTCAGATAATATGTACAGTGAACTAATCCGCAAGAGATTTCATATGAAAAGATCATTTTATTTCTATAGAAAGGTTCACGTGATAGTTTTGTAAGTGATCCTTAGACTTGAGATCACTAAGTTATATTATATAAAGAGTGTTATGCTTTGATCCTAACCACACATTGTCCTAATCAAGGGTGACATGTGGGCATATATTGGATATAATATGGACTATATGAAGGTATTTGAGTAATCAAGAGATGATTCACCACTCTATATGAATTAGAAAAAATATTATATTTATTCTTAAATAGTATTGATTGTAAAATATGTGGCTAAGGTGGAATGAATTTTATAAAAGGGTTTCAAAATCTTATCTAAATAATCAATGCTATAATGTTTAGAATTAACATGATTTGACAAAGCAAATATATTCTATGTTATAATATCTAAATCAGAATATTCTTGATAAAGAGATAATAATTAAATTGAGAAACTAGTCACTAGTCAAACTACTTATAACTTTCTTCATATTTTGAGAATTAAGACATGTTGGTAGATATTGAACTTGATCTTCAAATATAAATCAATCAATTATTGAATTGATAATAAATTAAATTATTTAATTTATTTAATCTTATTTTATTTAGAATTATGATTTATATTTGGATCATCTTGTTAAGGAACCTAATGGATCACACATATAAAAACCATTGGTCAAAAATTAAAATGGGATGATTAATATTCAAGTGTGACTTTATTGTAAATAAATTTTAGAAATTTCGGACTAGAATGTAACTAATATATAATATTGCAATTCTAGACCTAAAAAAGATCAAGTAGGGACTTGATTGAGTAAATTTCTAAAATTATCCTAAAATAATATATGTGATATTATTTAAGGGCAAATTGATATTTTGTTTATAAATAGAATATTATACCTCTTATTTCTTATAAAAAGAGAATGCGAGAAAAGTATAATATATAAACACCTAAATACAAAAAAAAAAAAAAGAGCTAACACTCTAAGGTATAACAACTCTTTTCTCTTAAAAGGACTTAAGAGATTTCTTACTAGTGGTTCGTATGAATTACAGTTAGAGGTTTGACACTTAGACCGAGGTTGTCAAAAACGTTTTTTTTTACACGACACAAAATATACAATATAAACTTGAATTGTAAACTTGAATTGTAAAATCGTAAGTGAAATATTTTAACTAATTATATATTAACAATTTCAATCAAATAGTAATTAACATTATAACACAATTAAAATAAAAATAAAAATAGAAAAGTCCAAACACCTTTATTTTATTCACATTGATTCCTCTACTTTTTGGACAAATCGACCCACTTACTCCGTTATTTACAATGAACGAGTCCCTTCAAATTTTGATAGATCATTTAAAATTAATTACTTCAAGGTTCAAGCATGCCAATTTACAACTTTTATTCTATATATTTGCCAGTTAAAACAAAGTAATATATCAATTGATATGTTAATAGTTTACATAAGAAATTCTGAAAGAATGAATATGTATTTTAATTTGACGGAAATGAAATCCACAAATAACTTGTATCATTAAAAAAATTATAGTCAAAATCAAGCCCTTGATTATCAAATTACACAAGTTTTACAAGATATAAATTTAAAACAATGAAAATGTTAAAGGTACAACTTACCAGAATGCACAATTTTATATTTTTTTCAAACTCGTAAAATCGGTCTGATTTTACTGAGTTTGACCGATTTTACTACTTTTCGAGTTTTAATCCAATTTGACATGTTAGATATATGTTGACTCGTAAAATCATAAGATTTTAAGAGTCAACTAGCTTTTTTGACAATATTGATTTAGACGATTTGTGGTTTGTAACAACTCATCCTTAAAGTAAATGATCAAAACCGAAAAGAACATCTAATCTTTAGATAATTTTTGTATAAACCCTAAAAAACTCTAGATTTGTCTAATGAGATTATCGAGACTCTTGAAAATTTTTAAATTTATTATTTTCATTGCATGTATTTTAAAAAGTGTTTTTCATTTGTAAATACATCAAAATAATATTTTTTTTTGAGAAAATTCATTTGTGACACCAATAAATTAAAGCGATAAAAAAAATTCATTTGAAACTAATTTTTTTTAGACTGTAAAGTCAAATACGGCATTTGATAGCGGGAAATAAGATGTATTATTTTCTCCTTTTTGTTTCTGTCTCCCTATTTCTTTTTCTCCAATTTGACTTCTTTTGTAAGTTGTCTTCTTTTTTTTGTTTTTGATTTCTTGACTTGATTTTTTTTTACTCAAAACTCACTGGTATATTAAAAAATGTTAAAAATTAAAAAGTAACAAATATGTCTAGAAATGTATTTTTTGGATTTTTTTTATTAAAAAGTAAAAAGTAAAAAATAAATTAAATTATAATAGAGACATATGTTCTGAGTTAGCTGGACAATGCATGCTTCTAAGAAAAAATAATCATGGACGAGGATAAATACATTTATAATTCTGACTTTAAAACTTTTGTACATTTATAGACTCTTTATTTTAATTCATCCATACACTTTATTTTTCTTACAAATAACTCGTAGAAATAATTAATTAAGATATATATATATATATATTTTTTTTTTTTTTCTTTTTTTCTTATTTTGTCTCATCTTTTTAGATTAAAACTAGAGAAATAAACTAAAAAAATATTGACAATAAATATATGATAGTATAGGAAAAAATAAACATATAATATTTGTTTAAAATCACCTCAACTCTGATCTTGCCCATGTTTAGGGCTAATTGAAAAGGAAATTCTATTTTCATACATACAGTACAAGAAGAAAAGATGCATAGATATTTGAGGGGAGGGCCAGTTTCTTAGA
>Ga0325405_1000503_pt1 | contig 37947 bp, 19 predicted proteins | sample PopdelMetagenome_21_FD_205663 | JGI IMG/M metagenome (GOLD analysis project Ga0325405, IMG submission 205663) | Populus deltoides microbial communities from Bellville, Georgia, United States - Xylem-Control-R2 | ecosystem: Host-associated > Plants > Phyllosphere > Stem > Wood/Secondary xylem... | reverse complement strand
GTTACTTCTCCTACAATTCTCCACAGAGATGATGCATTATCTTACCACTGTGCTGAAAAGAACAGCTATACTCATGATTGGATGGCCAATCAATCGAGCATGGCCTGACCTGGTGAACTGCAAGATTAGCAATAAAATTATCATCTAGATGAGCATAAATAAGCAACATAAAAGGAACGACTAAACAAGAAGGAACGCGGTTATTACATGATATTTTTTTTATGTGCTTGGAAATCCTTCCTCCTATCGAAGCACAAACTTTTGATAGTTTTGAAGCTTTGCAAATAAATATTTACCTTCGCAACATGACAGTTTTAGAAATCAAAACCAAGACTTTGATTCTATTCAGCTCAATTTGAAGTGAAAACAAGACTAAACTGTAATACATATCATATCAACTCTAAATGTCACACTCCACCTGTAAAAGATACCTAAAAACCTCTAAAAACGAGATTAATTATACCTTATTTGTTTTTGTGTTTTAAATACATTTTTAAAAAAAATTAAATTATTTTTATTTTTTCTTTACTTTATAGGAATATGTTTTTAGTGTTTTTATATCATTTTAACGCGTTAATATCAAAAATAATTTTTAAAAGATAAAAAATATTATTTTAATATATTTCTGAGTGAAAAACATTTTAAAACACGATAAGAACATACTCCGAAGATAAGAATGCTAAGAGGCATTCTTAACTTTTCAAATTTCAATCCTAGCCCATCCGTGGCCCCATTCGAAAGGTCCTTATTAACTGCGAATCCTAATCACAAACACCATCCACCATAGTTATTCGTACAGCCTTGTGATGATCAGCATGCAAATAATGATAAATTTGTAGACGAAAGATTTCCCAAGATTTCGACCTGTTTGTATTTTTATGATTTTTCTAGCCAGTAAGAAAACTTATTCTCATTGCTTAAGAAGACCTGTGCTAATCAATATGACAACCATGCTACTTCCCAGAACCTGTTCTGCCACTCAATTACATGCTCTTGATTGTTGGGTGCTGGGGAGGACGGATCCGAAGATCATTAATCCTCCTCACCAATCACATGACTTCTTGAGCATGAAAGATCCATGTATCTAAGTATCTAACCCTGAAAATTATAACATCTATATAGAACAATTGGCTGTAAATATTCATAATTGCGTTGAGAGAACTATTGGAGGACAGCAGAAAAACTAAGTTATGGACACAAACCAGGAAAAAAAAATGGGAATCACCTGCAGCAGTACCACCAGGATTATAATCTAGACGATCAGCCCTTAAGATGCCCCAGGCCAAACAAATCCTCTCCAACGCGCCATAACCATTTGAAGCAGCAGAAGTATAGAATTGCACATCCTTGAATAACTCAGGAAACCACACTTCCTCTTCCTAACCAAGATAGCAGCCCTATGCAATTGATCACCCTGCATCTCTCCCTGATTTAGAAAGCTATCTGATGAACGAAAACCATGGAGAAACTGCTGATCAGAACTGCCAACACCGGAATCCATTACAGGAAAGAAAAGAATAGAATAAACATGTAGAATGTGGCAATGAGATTGAGCAACTAGGGCTTCCTAGAAGGTGCTAGACTTAACAAACATCTACGGGGAGGCAGAGCAGGAGTTTCATAAGGAATAAAAGATTCTGAACCTGCTAAAGACTATTGAGATGACAACTGACTAGATCAATTATTGCGGATGAGAGTGGAGTTAACAATCTTATTAGTTGAATATTTATTAACAATAACTGTTAACTAACAATTAATACTCTAAAAGCAAAAAAAATGGAAATGAAAAACAACAAATACCTGATGACCAAACCTAACAGCGGTCTTCTTCCTTTCCTCATTCGATTTCCAGCCAGCCCCTTTTCAAACCCCCCTCCTCCTTTCCCTTCCTTATCAAAACAAAAACAAAAGACAAAAAATGAATACCCGAGTTAACATTAAAATTCAATCACAAGATCAGCACATGCAATAATTTACCTAGCTTCCGGAGCGAACATTGAGCGGACGAATCTCCATTTTTAGAGCAGGGAAAGACGAGTTGGAGAAAAGAGGGTGAAAATCCTGATCAACCAACCAGTGGTTTAATGAGAACGAAAAGACCTGTCTTTAATGCATTTCCCTCCAAGCATCAGGATACGGGCACTGTGGAGCAGCAGTTAAGTGCACTTTCTTACCTTGCTTGCTATATGCTGAAAGGAACCTTGCAAGATCATCCCAGTGTAGGTATGTTCCTCCTTCCATTAGGCCTCAAATCTTGAGTGCCCATCTGCGCAAAAAACTTCAAGCTCAAAACCCCATGATAATATCTAGAAAAAGCTAAAGTTAAAGCATTATAATTAGAGCCCAAATATAAATTATTGCTCATCTGTCCAAGTAAAATGATATGGATGAAAGAGACGGAAATTGTTTGGATAAAAGAATTATTCTCTTATTATTTTGAAAAAAATATAAATTTATTTCAAAATTATTATTAATATACTGTATATTTATTTTTATATTTTCATCTTAATATTTTTAATCAAATTTGTTTTTGTACTTATATATATATATAATAATTCTGTAACATAACATTAACTAAATGCAATTTAAGAGAGAAAGATATACTCTAATTTATTAAATTCTTTTTTTTTTAAAAAAAACGTACACCATCATATTAAGTTCACAGTCACTGGGTCTAGAAATCAAAGCCCCAGGATCCAATTACCAGTAATTTAGGCCAGTGTTGGCCCATAAACACATGTAAAAATTGAAAATAGAGCTAATTATAATGGAATCCTTATAGTTTATAAGATAAAACCAATTAGTCCCTGTCGTTTAAACATTATTTAAATGACCCTTTGACTAGTGCTGGTCATTTTTAATTAAACAGTATTTTGTACCAATAATCTGTTTTATTTTCTCATAAATATTTTCATACTATCTATAACTTTTTTCTAAACTTTTTATCTTGAAACAAATAAATAAGTAAAATGAAATGAATGAAAAATGTTGTGAATGAATATGCAAATACAGGGATCAAACATATAGTTTCTGAAACTACAAGGACCGATCAATGGGTAAACTTATAATTAACCCTCGAAACCATGATTTCTTCTAAATTACACAATCAACCCTTGCACTCCTACCAAATTACCACCTCCTCTCCCTGTCAGTGCAACTGGCACGATTTCCTCGCCGGTGCAGGAACCTTTCAATATTTCTGACTCGGCAACTCACACTCTCTGTCCTTGAAGTTCGAACTTCAAACTCGCTCTTCTCACTCATTTGCGAACGATTTGGAAATAAGATGGAAGAGGAGTCTTTACAAGTTCGACTCCCTTCTCCCACAGAATTCGCTTCTGAAATCGAATCCAAAAATGTCTCCGCTGTAATTCAATTCAATTCCTTCTCTATATCTCCTGCTTTTCAGAGCTTTCCATCAATACTATCTTGTTTAGAGCTTATCTATTCGCCACTACTATTTTTTGACTTCAAAGGTGTTCAATGGATGCATTAAGAACTGGAAAGCTTTCGTCGAATGGAATCCGGCTAATGGTGGTCTCGATTACTTGCAGGTTTCTTTAATGTTTTAGAATTATTTCTATTAAACGAATGTGATTGCTTACTTAATTGAAATTTAGGAACGGGTAGGATCATCTAGTGTGGAAGCTATGCTATCTAAAACAGCACCTGTATTTTACGGTGATATCAGAAGCCATGAAAGGGTAATTTTATTTTTTTCCCATTTTTTATTAATTGATTGATTATTATTATTGTGAATGTAGCTTTGAAGTGCTTCTTCTTATTGGTATACTGTTTGTGGGTTCAATTACTGTTTTCCACCTTTATTGACTTTTGCAAGCAAAGTATGCGAAACACGGACAATGGTCCTGATTCTTTGTTGCAATCAGGAAGACATCAGGATGCTGTTACTGATGTAGAGCCCAGTTTGCTTTCTGGCGATGCTCCTCGACAGATTTATATAGCACAGGTTGGAATTTTGCTGTTTCTAGAGGCCGGCCGACTGTTATTTTTCTTGTTTATCGCGTTTGATACTGTGTGATATTGAATTATTACGATGGTGAAAATTTAAATTATGTTTGAATTTTAATTGTCTGTGATCAGGTTCTGATAATGGATCCTGAGGATCGAGAGAGTGTTCAACTTGAAGGTCTTAGGGATGACATTCAAACAATTTGTGCATTTCTTTCTCCACTTAGTTGTTATTTAGTTTGCCTCTTTCCGTGGTTCACTAGTTGTTTGCTGTTGATTGATTTTGCCAGCCTACATTTTTGGGGACAAAAGAACTAGCTTCTGTCAATTTGTGGATGAATAATGCTCAATCTAGGTCAAGCACTCGCTATGATCCGCTGTTTTCTTTCATTCTTTCTTTGTTTTTGTATATTCTGCACTATGGAGACTTTCTCTCTTTAGCTGCTAGTTATAGATTCATGGCAATGCTAATAGCCCTTGCAGAATTTTATTATTTGTAAAAAACCTATAAAACTCTTCGCTATTTTTGCATGCTAATGCTTTCTTCCTACTCACGCAGCTCCATGTCAAGCTTTTAGTTTGAACCCTTGACTATTGAACCATTTGGTTTAGACAGTTCCCTTTAGCAATTTATTTATTAGTTGAAAAATTGCCATTTTGTTGTACTGTTTCTCTGTTTTTTAGAATTTCAGACTCTCTTCGATTAATTAAAAATGCTTTATCTGTCCTCAAAAGGACTAATCTATTCTAGATACTGCTTTTTTGCCTACTGAGTTTGCTGGCCTTGTTCTTTACGTTATGGTATTGGCTTTAAGACTATCTCTATGCATTAGATCTTGCTTATTTTGTATTTCCCTTTTGCTGAAGTATTTCTTTGTTGCAGTTGTTTATTGCCCCCCTTCTGCAAGTCCATTTTTTACCCAAAGCCTGTGTTCGGTGAGGCCTCAAACCACATATATGCCACTTTTTTGTGAGGAACAAGAAGTTAATTTCTGTTCTCCCTTCATTTCATAGGAGCAGGAAAATGTAATTGGAGTAAGGTTTGCTTAGCCACTGCAAACTTTGGAATTGTATATTTTTGTGATTGTTTATCTTTTTTGTTTTGTTTTCTTCTTGCTGGCAGTTCTGTTGCTCTTGAAAACCCTGACTTCTCATTATATCCGAGAGCAAAATGCTCCATGGACTACTCTCAGAAGGTTTTTCTTCATGCAGATGATGCACTTTTCATTCCTGAAGTCTGGTAAGGTTTAAAAATGTAACGATGCTCATGAGAAAGTTCCCTGCACTAGGAAACTTCCTGTAATATGAGAATATAATGCTAACTTGAAAAGCTTCTGATATAGTTCTAGCCTTTATTTAAGTTTGGTATTGAACTTTTCTTTCTATTTTCATAACAAATTACTAGAAATCTGAGATGTGCCTTTTACTTTCTTTCATGACTTTTGTTCTCTGTTATATCAGGGGTGTATCCATAAAGTTTATTGCTTAGTCATCACAAAAGGTGGCAGAGCTGACTAGAGAGATTGATGAATTTTTGTGGTGGAGGATGAGGAATTAGGAATTACAGTTGAGTTTGGGGAGGAAAACATAAAAATATGAGTTTTGGTGGCTATTGGTTTGGTGTTGAATTCTGTAAACACTTGCAGGAATTGAGACCTGAAGGCAACATAAAGAAAATGACTCATAACTGAAGGTTACAGAAATAACCTAAGACTTCCGAAACATAGGAAGTAAAACTTAACAAGAAACCAACAACTTTCTAATCCATAGGAAACCTTAAAAAAATAATACTCTTCTTTGTTTTTGCACAATTTATTACACCATCATTAAGTCATTAGACCTATTTCTTTGACTCAACTTCACTTTTAGTATTTAGTCAGGTGAGATGACTGTTGTCTCCACAGGTTCCACCAAGTAGATAGTGATGATTTGACCATTCCTGTCAACTTTTGGTGGTAGTCCAATTTAATGTCTAATATGTTAGGGCACATGGATGCTTATTATTTGCGGAGAATATTGTTAAGGTGCTTTTGATTCATTATCTTCTATAATGTTTCAGTTGTTTCTCCTTTTTGTCTCTTTTTTTTTTAAATGTGAAATTGTTTAAGTTCGGTGTCAGCATCTGCAGTTAAGCTATCACAATTTGGTGATTTTGTTTTCTCTAACATGTTACATTGGCTCGCCAAATCAATGTATAAATTCAAGATTGACAGACGAAGAATGGTACGTCCATCACCTTGATATGCCAGATGTTGCAAATATCATTGCTTATTCCAAATTGAGACCTTTCTCTTGTTTTCGGGCACTGCAAAATGTTTTTTCTGTTAGCTTGCCTGCATCATATTTACATGAATTCTTTGCCAATGTGCAGTTCTTTTTGTGAGACTGCCTTGGGTTTGTCATCAGCCACGCCTCTGTAGTGTAAAAACATTGCAGTGGAAAGAGAAAAAATGTTTCTACAAATTATTAGTCAAAGAGATTCTGCTTGAGCTTTGAAAAGCTCAAGGGTCACTTACAGATAAAATTGTAAACCTACTTTAATTGTATTTGGATACTTTGTTGAAGCTTTTAGATTTGTTTGTAGACTAAAAGCTTTGAAATCTCAAGTATTATGACAATTGGTGCTCAAAATATCATAGTCAGAGTCTTCTTACTAAAGAGTACACATTAATGAAAATTTCAAAAGTTTTTTTCATCCAGTAAGTTTGAGTAGTCTACTATACTGTTTCTTTTCCTTCCCGTCTCTTGTTTTGAGCTTCAAGTTTATGGTCAAGCATTTCAACATGTCTATTATATTTGAAATCAGGACAGAACCAAGCACTCCCCAAGGCTTCTCCTGGCTCAGAGAAACTGGAGGCATACATGTGAGCTGCTCCGTAATGGAGGAGGAGGTCAGTTTTAATAATTACACCATTAGGTTTTCTTTCCCTTTTCAGTTCTTACTCAAAGGAATTCCTAGCTTGTTTCCAGTGTCTTTCTGGAGACTGATCTTGATAATCTTGTACCAGATCATGGTTGTTGTGACTCGAACATGTCATTCAAGAAACAGGGTTCATGAACAAGGGCAGGACCAACAGCAGAAAGTTAAATTGCATGAATTTGAACCACGTTCTCTCCAGGCTCTTCATGAACTTGTTTCTTTAGTTCATGACTGTGTTCGTGTTAACATCACTGACCAAAGTCAATGCATACAATCAACCCCAACAAATGATTCTAAAGTTAGCATGAAAGATGAATGTGATGAAACTTTGACAACTAATTTATTTTTCTTAGAGGATAATCCAGTTGCTAAAATTCTTTGGACACTTGATCCAAGAACTCTCCAGAGCATCCTTCTTTCCATGGCGGCGAGCATGCTCTCCCTTATAAAGCTCCAATAGGTGGATGGGATTTTTATTAACAGTGTAGGAAATTCCCAGCTATCACAAAAATAAGCTCCAATAATACATGTCATATCCCTCTTCCCAGCACAATTTTCCAAGAACCTTGGATGCTCTAATACTGCACTTGCTTTCACTAGTGGGAGCGGAGGTACTTACACGGAAGTTTGATGAGATTGATCAACAGACAACAGAAGGCGATCAATATTTGTCAAATTCATGAAGACTTTTTTTTTTTTTTAAATTTATTCTTAAAAGGAAATAAGAACTTGCCTTTAATCTTTGTATTTGCTTTACAATTTGTCATTTTTTATTTCAGGAACAAATTCTACCAAGGCTTTTATGGTGCATTTGATGATCAATTTGCTGCAATGGATGCAGTCCTTAACGGGAAGGAATTATTTGCTCACTGGGTGATTTTTTTTTCTTCTTGAATCTGTCTTGCTTAACCACATAAATTACATATTTTATCATATTTTTATGATTTCAATTTGTATGTATTTAGGTACTTATGTTTTGCATGTGAAATCCATTTGCTTTAGGGTCAATGATTTATTTATTACTATAATGGAATGAGGAAATAACAGCGTCTGAAAGTGCTAGAGCATACAACTGATAAAGCTGAAAGGTAGGAATTGGGATTGCTTCCAAATTCTCCATCCTAGGACTTCGCTTCCATGGCCTATAATTCAGTAATGGCCTACGGGCTTAACTTGTGGTCAATCAACTTAACAGTGAAACATAGCAAGTTACAACCACCCAAAAACTTAATATAGTATGCAGAAAGTCTCATACTATATTTTAAAATTATACCAATATATCAAAATGCTATTAAAATCACAGCCCCCCCTCTGTTTGACATGTGATTTCTGAGTTATGAGCATTCTCTCTTGGGCATTACTGTAATTGGCCCAATCTCAACCAGTATTGTCTTTGAAGTTTAATTGGTTAGACCATACATCTTCACTAGCTATGTGCCACAGAAATTTCTTTTCCAAGTTGTTATATTCCAGCATGTTACAGATTCAATTTTGATTCTTCACTGGCCTCATGCTACGAAGCCTCTTTCTGCATGATTTTATTGCTCCATGCGAAGATGAAGCTCTTCCTGGTTTGGAACTTAGTGATGGAGTTCACATAGCACACCAGACACATAGGCTAGAAGGTTAACATGCAAACAGATTATTTTTTGCACTTAGCCAGGATCCTTTTTAGATATTATACTAAATAGATTTTGGTGAATGAGCCCAGAAATCCATGTTTCTTACCCGTTTATTGGTATTGGTGAAACAAAAACACTCAAGTTCTTCCCGGAAAAAGTTTGCATGGTGGACTGTTGCTGTGCCATGTTAATATCGCCATGCATGATCATTACACTCACAGTTTATATACTCTGAAGTCTGGATTTTTATTCTTTTTGCACTTTAAAAGCTGTACTGGCTGAATCCAACTCTGGATTCCTACTCTTATTATAGTTTTCTGATCCAGTTCAACTTTGACCACATCGATTTTTCCCCAAATGAGCGTCTTTTTAAAGTTTTCCATGGCCTTTGTTTTCTTTTTGGTTCTTTGTATTTTCCTATCTTCATCCGCATCTTCATCTAGACGAACTTTTTTTTGCATTAGCTTTGTGGCATCATCATCTTTATCTTTGATTCATACGCAAGTGTTGTAAAGTCTTCCAAGCATGCCTATAGATAAATGAGTACATTCTAAAAGTTTTCTACTCTGCTAAAACAGAATTGGTTGTTAAAGATGAACATTATATTGATCAGCTTTGATGCAATGGGGACTGATGAGTATAAATTTGACATTTAATTTTCTTGTTGCAGGCATTTGAAAAATCTCTCGATAAATACTTGGGAGTAAACTTTGACGTTCCACCACCAATTTGATAGGCCATGCAGTGATGCAACTTCATGAAAGAATTGGTCCCACCTGCAGTATTAAAAGAGTCGAGCAAAGCATTTCCATAGAAGCAGCTTTCTGTCATAATCGGTACTTTTACATGTGAGTTATCCATGCTGTAGAAATATAAATGATTGCTAACTTTGAATAGTGCTGTATATGTCACATCTTTCAATATGCCACACTATCCCAAGTAATTTGACTCTTAATGAAACTAACTCAACAGATAGAAAGTTTGTAGTCTGAATTATGAAACTTCATGTTCTGTCCAAAATGGTCTGTCGAGAACGCATAAGCTATTAATATCTGTCGGCATCAATAGCAATATCTTCCCTAAATAATGGCTTTCGTCTTTAAATTAGAGCAACACTGGAGAAAGAGGCACATGTGGAAAATAATCTGACATTATGTATGATTCACCGGCCAACAAGCATCTCTGCTGTTGACACAAACCAGAAGGAAAGGTCACGTAACCATATAGTTGTTGACAGATAACGCTTTTGTCTGGTTTCTCACCTTCTGTCATTTCTTTATTATGAACGTATTGCTGAAATCTTGTCAGTCAAAATTTATGAGGTAAAAGAAAATGAGGTTTCATGGAATGCTGTCAAAGATGCAATTTATACTGTATTAGAGACCACGGTGGTGTCAATGTCATTTACCTTTTCTTAATTCATTACTGATGATACTTATGAGGCGTTGTGTGGAAAAGAGTATGCTGCATGGGGATTTGCAGCAGGAGGATTAAAGAGGAAAAAGCATAGAAAAGAAGGCTTTGGTAATTGCTAGGACTGGGAGGAAGAAAAGAGGGAAAAGGAGGGTTTGTTAAGATGAGGTTCCCTAATGGAAGATGACATATGCAAGGGTGTTATGAGAGGAAAAGGGTGGAGATAATGGAAGAGAAACTTTTGGCTTGTCTGGATGTGCGGCAGAGGGATATAAAAAAAGATGCAGTCTTTTTTAGCAGGCAAATGGCATGTATAGTACCTTAACCCAGCAACTTACACATATACTTTCTAAAAGCTTGGATATTCCATATAACACCCGCAACCGCTCCTTTTTATTAATCCCTAGGTGTATCCTCCCTCTTATCCTAGTGAATATACAAAGTTGCGGTAACAAGAATTTGCCCATTACTTTTCTCTGGTTCAGATGCTGCGAGTATATATGCAAATTAAACCTGAAAATCTTCAGGATCAACGAAGAACTCTTCATACGCCTTCTTTGGGGATAAACAAACCCTAAAATCATGTAAACCATTTTGTACGTGATTCTTCTAGTCATTATCTAGATGTGTATAGTCGGTTGCAAGGATATTGACTTGCAAATTTCACTGTTTTCAGATGGAGACTGGTCTCTTGACATTGCAATTTAATTTGTTAAAGAATGAGATCGACTGGTGGGTCACGGAAACAAAGTTGAGAAAAATCATTGGAATCTTAATAATATTGGTTAAGCTGCCAACCATAACATGGGGACGTGCACAAAATTTGATAAAGGTATGTAGGGAGGTCATCAAGGAAAAGAAGACTCAGAGAATTGTAATTCAAAGTTGTATTGAGCATCTTTTTCATAACCGTTGACAATTCTCTCTTCTCCTCTCCTCTCTTCTTTTTCCTTTTGGTTTGGTGCCACTATGTCCCGGACCACCACCACACTCGCACAGATACACATACAGCATCAACTTAGTAGCCTTTTTACTCACGCTCATAACAGGTTTTACAGCCATTTATACCATCTTTAGAAAAGGCTACATTTCTTTGATATCATCAAAAAAAATTCCCCTTAGTAACCATAAAGTGATGGTAGACGAAAAAGAAATTCTTGGAAATTGCTAATATCTCTTGAATCCTTAACAGGGATTTGATTGGAGAGGGTAAACAAAAAAGTGGAAGTGCCAGAAATTTCTAAACCTATGCCCCAACTGCTTATGCTATGGTCTCATCAAGGATTCCCGTCTTAGCATACTCCATGTACTCAAAGGGTAAATAATGACTCATTCGAAAGAAACCATCGACTCCCTTCTTCCTAGGTAGAGAGAGCTATATTTTAATTTTCCGGAGCCCATTAATTGCTTGGTGAGATCGTCTAGCTACAGCACACAAGTTGTATGCTTGTATATTTACTCACCCACTTATAGATTCGGTCCGTGTGAATGTGTTGACAATATGATAGCTTTTCCGAGCTCAATCACTTACTAATCCAGTCGAGGACATCTCAATCAGAAAAAAAATTGACTGATCGGATGGATTTTCCAATATTTTGTCACACAGACGTACACAGGTTCTGTTGAATCGGTCCTATCGAAGAAGACTTTAAGTCCCTTTCGGTAAGCTGTCGAATTTGAAATTCTTTCTTTTAAATTAACTGTGTCATTTGGACAAAAGCTGGACAGACATGCTAAAGAAGTACAGAGGCAAACTTTTCATTCGGTGTGTGAACAGTGGCGAAGCCAGTCAGTCACGAAGAAAAGCGGGGAAATTGCCCCTGATTAAATTTTGTCCTGTATAGATATCAGTACCGTTTACATAATAAAGGTTCAGAATAGTCATTGTATTAATTATTTTGAAACCGTATCTTTCTCACACACTAAGAGCTAAAATAATAAAATATGAAAAATAATTCAATATATATAGTTACACATGGCGGATATAATACTTATTTATTTGGGTCTAAAATCAATACATTTAATTTGAGAGGTTTTAATATTCAATATGGTATGTATTATGTTGATTTTTATCATAAAGAACAAAATAAATAACCTTCAATTTCTATGGAAAAGATTTAATTATGTTGTAAGAGATTATATTCAAATATATATGGATCAATTAATATCTCCAACCAAATTTTCACATGAAAAATAACCTTATGCTAACACATCAAAAGTCAAAACCCTCTTTCCCATCCACAATATAGAAGAAAACTCCATATCCATTTCTAAGAACACAAACCTCAACGAAAATCTTGCTAAGGAAATTAATTAGCTAGCCTTACATGCTACTATTGTTTTGTTTATTCATTCCATTGGATTAGATCGATCTCCAACAAGAGGGAATTGCCCAAATCTTGATAGAAGTAGCAAATTGCCTTTTTTTAAGGTATTAGATAAGTAACGAAATTAAATGCCATTAATTAATTAAGCATTTGCATTGCTATAGAACAATATAACTAACGTGAATTGAAGGGTTTTTTTCCTTTTCCCGAATAAATCAAAAGGATTATTGCCAAGAAACACGAAGGAGACATCTTAAAAACATGATAATGGGCTATCACTGTTGATTGAGTTGCAGAGAAGGAGACACTCGTGATCAATATCAAGTGTACAAGGCATGGCCCTCCACTGACATGCATGCTTACCTCATTTGGTACTCGCTTCTCTTCCCTTCACAGTAGACCTGTACCCCTCCATAAGATATATAATTATGTCCCACAACATATCTCCTCCTTTAATTCTCAAAAGCTTCTATTCTTCACGCGTTATTTTTGGTGGTCATTTCCTTAAAAATGGAGGGCGTTGTCCTAATCCTAATCCTTTGCATGTAGAAAGCGTCGTCTTCCTGTCACCTGGAGCGTGTAAATATGCTGTCATCAATGCAATTTGAAGTTCATGGAGAGAAAACCTAAGTGATTGCCGGAGTAATAATGCTATTTCGAAATCTGATCATGTGCACGAACGACATTGCCCTCAGTCTCAGCATTTCTTCCAAGTCTAAATGTGGGTTCTCTATTAATATACATAACGAACATCCACTGATGGCGCCATGATCAAGATCATCAAACCTGGAACCAATTTAAGCACATAAATTGTAATTTGAAACATGTGGGATTGACACTTGATCGATACTTGGATCGATGATTAAAGTTAACATGAAAGGGATAGGGGGCATAAAGATTTGAACAAAAAAAAGATTTACTTTTGTTCATAATAAGATAATAACGGTAGCAAATTAGGGCCAGTGAGGTCCGTGAGGGTTGTCTTTTATGCCCACCTTGCATAAACAGCAAAAAAGGGACAGTGAACAAAAAGAAGTTCTTAGCTCAAAACCAAACCCTTCCCAATTCTAATGCAAACACAAACATGTAGTCTCATGTGATCTTCTTGTACAGCTGTCTTGCTAGATAAAGATGGGATATGTTCTCAAGGAAATGATGTTTAGAAATAGTGCCCATAAAACCAAATTCCATGGAGAAATTATTACTATATTCTACATGTGACATAATTTTTCCGCAACAAGATTACAAGGCAGCCACCATCGTCACCTAGTAATTAAGGCCAATCCTCTTGATTACCATATCTAAATCTATCATTCAAGAGAAGGTGGACAAAAGTTAAAAATGAAAGGCAGGATATTGAGAAATTGCTGATAGCAGTCTTAAAGTAAAGAGAGATAATAAGCTGCATGGAAGATGAGGTTGATGATGGCATAAGAAAGGTTTTTGATTTTTCTTCAAAAACCTCCATTAAATTCTTGTGGCAAAGGAGACATGGGGCACCTCGGCCATTTTGAAGGGAATGAATGGAATCACCATTTTACCCTTTCCTTTTTGGGGCTCCCTAGCAATCACCCCACGCTTCAGAGGCAGAAGGCTGAGCGAATCCAAAACCACCGTGGGGCTTCAGCAGTGAGTGGTCTCTCTCATTGTATTGCTGCTGGTGGAACCCTACACCCCCTGTATAGGTTAGAATTTCCCTCACATTCATGCTAACGTTAACACTCCCATTCGCATTGCTAGCAGCATGACCATGATGATCCCCACACTCAGGCGCAGTCAGACCCAGAAAGTCTCTTGTCAGCCGATCACTTTTCTGCCACGTGGCAAGGCTGTTAAGGTTGTAACTGGGACCCTGAGAGACGTGACTCACCGAGTCAACATAAACCTGACCCGCTGATCCCAACTCGCCCATGTCCAGCTGGGTCATGTGACTGTGACCCACTGAGGTCTGAGTGGCACCCACACTGGCAGCCTTTTGAAGGAGTGCAGTGGCTGACAAGTGGTGTGATGCTGCTTGTGACGTGGCAGCATTCGACAGGCTTTGGAAGGTTGGGGCTAACAAACCCTTGTGGCTAGGCATTGTTAGTGGTGGTTCTTGGAGAAGTGAAGCGGGGATTTGAAAATGGCCGGTAGTTTCAGGCTTGATGTGAACTGGGTTTTGGGGGTTATTACTGCAAGGGTTCTGATGGTGAGGTGGGTCCCAAGGAGAAGTGAAGGAGATTTGGTGGTGAGCTGTGGTAGAAAAGAGAGAATGAGGGTGGTGGGTTTGAAGTGGGTTTTGAAGGAGGAGAGCGTGGGCATTTGGATTTTGGGAGATAATTAGCTGGTGAGCTGAGAGTCTTGCACTTTCTTCAGCTAACGCGTCACAAAATGCCCTGTGGGTTATGAAGCTATCCTTCCTGTAGTTTCGACAATGCATGCACATAAAGAGATCATCAGTGAACAGTATCCCAAACCAAAATAATAAATTTAGTTTTGTGATTAACAAATAATGATTAAAATTTGATTTACTAGTGATGATGAGGAGTTCAAATCTTAACACCATTGATATGTTCATATCATGATTTTCTACAGTTGGAAGAAAGATATATAAGAAAAAAGATACAGTACTATATATTAAGAAAAAAAGAAAAGAAATTACAGAATCCTGAACAGCAAGAGAGAAAGGATATGCTTGGTAATAGTTAATTCAATGCTTGTCATCTTGATTTATAAAAAAAACACATGACCAAAAAAACGAGAAATGGGATCAAGAAGAAAAGGTAAATGGAGAAGACCGTATTGAGGATTAATGTCTCTTTCTTCGCTTGACTTAATCTTAAATTGTTTGTATTTCAAAGGGTGAGAGAAGGCCATGCATGCGGATTGGATAGACACATGATTGTCATAAAGCTAGAGCAAACACTAAAGTAAAACTATCTTTTTTGGTCAAAACTAAAGTGTAGAGAGAGAAAGAGAGATTCATGAGAATTGATTGATGTTTATGGATTATGCATGCAGAAATAGTCATGGATGGTAAAAAGGATCAAAATTTCAAGAAATTGGTGAATTACAACGATAACATGAAAGGCTTTTGAAAGTCGAGCGCATGCATGTAACAAAGATATGAAATTGAAACCCCAAAATCTGCAATGCAGATGAAAGAAGATGAAAGCAAATTAATTAGGGTATCAGATTTTCTTGCAGATTTCTCAGTTTTGGTCATGGTGGAAGGTCACAGTACCGTTTCAGTATTTTCTGCAAGTAAATCATGGCATTCTTCAAGGGAAAGAAATCATCACGGGTTTTACTCAACCATGAAAATCCCCCCCAAAAGCAAATTAAGAGCTTTCCTTTCACTTTTTTCTTGGACAAGAACAAATATTCATCATGGTTCTTGAGACTTCAGTCCCCCCCTCGTCATAAAGTACCAAAAGAAGTAATCACGGTGAAAAAGCACGTCAAACCCTTCGAGGGAAATGCAATATAGCATTGATCAAACGTTGTTTAATATTATGGATGGCGATGTATATCAAAACAGGTAACAATGGTGCTCCTTCAGAGCCCAGATCCCCGACCAAGAATATAACAATACAATTATGATTCATGCATTTGAATGCAGGAGACAGGAAAAAAATTACTTAGCTAACTCATCTTGAATTAAGACACAAAACAATATATAAAACAAAAGATTAAGTTGATTGTTCTCCCATAATTCCTTATTAGTGTCTTGTTTGTTGTTTTCAAAATTTGAAATTGGCAGGTTCAGATTTCAGAGGCACCGCTTTCAGTTACTCTTACAATGTTAGCAGTAACAGACACTTGTATTAATGGTGTCCACTTCTAGGATGCCTGCCAATGCATATAAGCTCCAGATATATTCCATGCAGAGCTTGCCACTCTTGTATAAAAACAAACCACTGAAACAGAACAGACTGAAACAAAATACAAAGACCATCCTGAAGATATGATCAGATGAGACTTCCCTCTTCAAACAAAAGATAATTTTTTTTGCTATGAATCCCAATATAGTAAAAAACAGTGCATAACTGTAAAACATCAAAAATTAATAAAGAAGGGAACATTGGGACTCTGAGATGAACAGAAATGTAGAAAGACCAAAAAACTATATTCAATTTGAAACCCCTCAAGATAAAAAGGTTAGGGAAAAAAAAGAGAGAAAAAACTCACCTGGAGAAAAGGGTTCCACAGTCACATCTGTACTCTCTTGTTCCACAGGTTTTAGAGTGAGCCTTCCAATCTGATTGAACAGCATAGATCTTTGAGCATTTTTCACACTTCCACTTCTTCTCCCCATGTTTCCTGCAATAATGTTTCTTGATACCTGTAAGGTCACCCAAAGCCCTTGAAGGATGATGGTGAACACACGTAGGCTCGGGGCAAACATAAGCTTTCTTTTTAATTTCTTTGCTGTTTCTTTGCTTCAGCTTCCAAGGAAGGTTATGACCCCTCCTATGAAGCTGAAGATTCTGATCCCTCTGAAACCCCTTGTTGCAGATCTCACACACAAATCTATTGGTGGTCAATAAGGTCTTTGGAGATAATGCTATCACTTCAGCGTCTGGGTCTGCAAGATCATATATAATGAAACCGTTGCGTATATATATGGTATTAGCATGTCTAAAATAGTTTAACACGGTATTGAAGAGAGTATAGAGAAAACCTACCTGGATTTCCTGGTAAGTTTCTCTTCTTCTTGATGGTCCTTTGTTGCTGTTGCTGCTGCTGCTGCTGCAGAGGAGAGATGGTTGAAGCCAGTTGATTTAAGCTACCAAAATCTTGAATTCTTGTGCCAGAAGATACACTAGCTTCTTCAGACAAAGAAGTTGAATTGGACATGGCTGCAGGGAACATGTCTGTGAGGAAGAAAACTCCAACAAAGAAAAACCAAGAAGTGATACCCCCCTTTGTTTTGTTTGATATATTTCTTGCTAGCTACTTTTATTTGAAGTAGCTTCTGTTCAAGTGTCCACTTTTCACTCTTGAAGAAACAACAAGATGTAAGAACAAGAGCAGAAATAGAGAATCCCTAGCTTTGGACACAACTAAACTAAACAAAGCTTTATTGATAAACAGGTGGCAGTGAACTATAGACACAGAAAGGCATCATTCATTGGGTAGCAAAACCAAAATCTCGTGAAGAGATGATGATCATGATGGGTTATTCTCCTAAGTCGCTATCTAGCCATGGATTGCTTCACTGAGCAAATCTGCAACACAATTCAGATGTATCTCTTTCCAATCTTTCTTTAACAACCTCTCTCTCTCCCTCTCAAAAATCATCAACTAATAAGCTAGATAAGAGAGGGCTCACCATGCAATCAAACATAGAAAGACCGGACAATAAGTTGGTTTTTCCTTAAAAACCTTTCACTGCCCAATAACTCTCTCCTTTCTGTCTATTTATGTCTATATAAAGGAGAGAAGGGAAAAATAATAGAAATAGAAATAATCAGTATACAGGAGGTGATGATTACAATGGCAGACCAAGGATGAGGTTGGCAAATTAGAAAAGTTAAAAAAAATATATACGAAGAAAAAGATAGAGAGAGAGAGAAAAAAAAGGCTAAAAAAAAAGCAACTGTACGCAGAGGAGAGAGATAAGCAAAGGCCAGGGAAGAAAATCCAGACCCACTTGATTCATAATCAAACGTTGTTCTTTCTTTATTTTTACTCTCTCTTTGCTTATAAGTATTTCTTCAATAATTTTTCTTTTGAAGGATGACGTTGTCACTTTCTGTCTTTTCCTTTGTTCCTGTTATAAAACACCCAAACCCTAAAAGGGCCTTGATTTAAATGGAATGATATATATTAAAAGGATGGATGGCTTAGAAGAATGAGAAGCTTAAAAAGCTTTGAGGATGGTAAAGGCATGCAAGGAGCTAGAGCTATAGACGGATAGGACTTGTCTTCTTAACCTTTTCTCTTACCCCAGAGCTCTATATACCATCACTGGGTTATTGATTGACTCGCCAAGCTTATAGTACACCTTGTCTAAACCATGCATTAAGTAAATTTGAGGGTTTGATTTACTATATTTCTGATCGAACTATTGCTATGGAATATTGTGACTCCATTTTTACAAGTTTCGTTTTCTTTCAGATACTCTCTTTTATCCCTTTTCATGCCGTTGTAATTCTTAGAGATGACTAGTTTAAGCTATATAAAACCATTTTTGGGTCGTCTTAATTACTCAACAATTTAGTTTATGTAATATTTAATTATTTTGTTAATTTGATTTATGAAAATAGTCTTACTCCATTATACTATAAATAAGATATAATCTAATTTACATTATTAGAGAAAACTTTCAAGTGCGCGCGCGCGCGTGTATAATCGTTAAATCAAATTTGTGTGTACGATTGAATGGTTCTCGGTAAAAAATTTGAACCCTAATATCTATATTTATCTTTTAATTAAAATCAAATTTTTTACTTGTTGATTTAGGTTAATTAAACCCGACCACAATAAATACAATACGTGATCTTTCTTGGGTTTTGGCCTAATTTTTCAACCACCCTTGTTTTTTCCTCGAAGATTAAATTAAGTAATAGCCGTTTAGATAGGTAAAAAGGAAAACGGGCTGAGTTTTAATATATACAATTCGGAGGAGATCAACATTTGATTAGTATTTTAGAGCAACTAATCAATATTTAAAGCCTTATGAATATACAGAAAAAACCATACATATATATATATATATATTATCATATTACAATCGATCGAGTTTGTGGAATTTTAATTAATCGATTTCTTGTTTTTCATTATTTTGTTGAGGGTTTTTCTCCCTTTATGTCCCTCTTTCTTTTGTAACTATTATTCCCTCACATCCTAGTATACAGTGAAAGTGCTCAAGGGGAGATTAGTTTGGAAGGTCTCTCTCTTCTTCTTCTTTATTTCTTCCCCTTTGAGCTTTTTCTTATTCCAAACCCAAATCTAAAGCCATGAAGAAATATAGCATAGATTGACCTTTTTATCCCCTTCATAATACAGTTTTTCCTGAACTTCCACAAACAGAGTGGCCATAAACGTCTTTGTGCGATTAGAGGGATATTCCCCTTCCTTTAGAGGTCATGCGTGGCCTAAACATGGAAGTTCAAGCTAGGGCGCGGCAACCATGCAAAATATATCCAGATAACCCTTTAGTCGTGTGAGATACATAGGACCCATCTATAATTTGAACTTTCCGAAAAAATTATACTTCACATATAATATTGCACAGCGTAGCGTTGAGCCGTTAAGCAAATCCTTTGGAATCCTATGTGTTTTCCTTTGATCTACAATTCTTTTTTTTTTTAATCAATTTGGCTTTAGGGTGAGATTCAATTTGCTTTTATCTTTTGGGATAAGATGAGATTTATTCTTCATTGATTCACCTTTAAGCCAAAAAAGCTACAGGGTGATGCGGTCTAGACACAATACATGGCTAAATTACAAAGAAAGCTATAAGAAAATGGCTAGCTAAACTATAAGATCAAAATAGCTAGCCAGACTTTACATAGACAGACACCATCTTGGACATTTGCAAGAAATAATCCCAGAGACTGAACGAGTGAGGCCGTCACAAGTCATCCATAACAGATATCTATAACATATTGCAAATTGTTACTAATATGGCCAGTCATTTGTGGACAATTAAACGTGGAATTAGGTCGAGTCTCTGTACTTACCAAACTCCAGGTCAATTGAAGAATATACGCCTCATATTATTTATATAGTAGCGAATCGGAGGCACTAAAGCTAATTTGTCTTCGAATGCAGAAAATTCTTGCCTTTTTAATTCTGGAATAATTGAATATATATATATATATAATCCCAGTTGTGTTAGAATTTTCTTGCTCCACGTTGTGGCAACTGATGCTGGAAGGAATCCCAGAATTTAGTGAAACCGTGTCTTCGATAGGAGTAAGGTGGTCAGCTATCTGTTGGTGTGACATTTCTCCTACCATTTCTCAACACAAATCTCAATTCTATCTTTTTGATACTCGTCTAGCTATAAATATTTCAACATGTAGTGGTAGAATTACTACACTAGATTAGCTGTCACCTACAGCAAGACACATAAGCCAATTAGCTTTATATATTAATATTTAAGACTTAATTAGATATCTAGAGTTTGAGTTGAACCCAGATTTTCCACGATCAGTAGATATATATATATATGAGGTATGAAATGATGACCTTTTCAAGAATATAATTAATAATTCACATCAAGTTATGATGCTCATCTAGTTGTAGTCTTTCATGTTACTTCTTGTAAAATATCTCCTAAGAATTTGAGTTTCTTATCCTTTGTGCATGCAGAGAGGCGCATATTGATCAGTGGGAAAGAAGAATAGCCCTTTTGTGGGCCATTCCTTTTCTTCACGGGTTCTTCTATTGCCAGATTCTCTCATGCAGGTTTACCTTTCCTTTCTCCCAAGGGCACAATGAAAGGCATAATTGCATCAGTGCATCAATAATTGGATGTATTGGCAATGTCCTCCCTCAAGATCTTATTATCATTTCCCTCCTGCTTGTCGCCTTGTTGTCAAGAGTACTAACTAGATCACGCACCCATTAATTGTGTATTGAAACAAAAGGCAAAGCTTAGCACCAGAATGCCAGCTTCACCGTGTTTGTGCCCTAAATTTGACTCTTTACATCATCAAAACTAAAGCACAAATATTCACAACCAAGCTCCACCAAACCCTAAACCATGTCAATCCATTAATTAAAGCATCATTTGCTTTCCTTTTGTATGGTTTCTATTTTCTGTATCTGTTTTCAAATTTTTGTGGGAAAGAAAAACAAAACCAGCAATCGCCATCACCGTTTTTTTGAAAACCAATTTGTTTTTTTTTTTTTACATCAAGAAAAGAAGAAAAGAGACGATGCTAAACATTACAAAAAGCAGCTTTGGCGTATATATAGAGCTTGCCAATTCAAGGTCTGGGCCGGGGTCAAGAAGGGCACCATTTTAGCCACCTATATGGGTCAAATAGCCTAGGCACCATGCAAAATATTGATGTCATTAAATTCGAGGAGACTTGAAGCTGCAAATTAAGCAAGATGCATGTCTCAATTACAGCTAGTCAACAACCCTACTCTAAAATCCCATTTAATCGATAGAAACTCTCCTCCCTTGAGCCCTGCCTGCAGACCATTACGTCTCCAGATGGTCTATCATGCATGTGACTCAACTCTTCAACCTCGTATCTCTTAATTACTTAATTCCATGATTAAAAAAAACCCTTTAATTTACAGTCAAACTTTCACCATAAACGAGGACATAAATCTCAATGCACAATTGTTTGTTCTTATCAAAGATTCAAGGGTGATAAGGCAATTTACAGACAGAATCAGGAAACCCCCTCAAGTCATTACATTACACCCCCCCCCCCCCCGGATTTATTGAAAGGTTGGCCAAGGTTTCGAAAAACACAACAAGCACTAACCCTCTCCAATTCCGAAAATTCGAAAATGAAAAAAAAAATATTACAATTTGAAAACAAAGAGGTGTTTATTTTTGGGCCATTGCTGAATATTTTCCAAGTAAAAATCAAATTCAAGGGTTATTAACTCGTCTTCGAAAGCTGGCACCACCATATACGTGTGTGTATTTGTGCGTGCGTGCTGGATTTTCTGATTCATGGGGCTTTATGAGAATCTGAGGCCTAAACCCACAGACGGCCCAAGCTAAGAGCAACAGGGAGGGACCAAGAAAGAGTACAATGTGGCCGGAGACCCCACTCTAAGGACACATGATGACCTCACGAGAAAGGTATTAAGTCACGAGAGTTTTAGCTTGGACCCAATCTCCGCCTCGATACACGTGTCAGGCTCACGTGCTTCCAAGACACTGTCAGATCATCATCAGCGGGTCCTGCACCTCTCAAGTCGGCAAAATCCTTTTAATTTTCTACTCTCTTCCAAAAAAAAAAAAAACCTGTCTGGTAGGATTGTACCGGTGCTTGTTATCTTTTATTAATATTTATTTCTTTTTAAAATAATTTTTATTTAAAAATATTAACACATTAAAAAAATATTTTTAATATTAAAATATTAAAACAATCTAAAAATAAAAAAATTAATTTTAAATAAAAAATTTAGATTTTCATAATACATGGTTCAAAATACAATTCTAAACCGCATGTAAAGTAAGTGCCGACAACAATTGACTTTGAAATAATGGCTATATTGATCTCATGGCCATTGACAAGGTGTTCGATTTTTGGTGTCTTCCATTCCTTGAGATTTCGAGATCTTGGTTCAGAGGTTCAAACTAAGAAAAAAAAGGGAAAATCTTAAAATCAAAATCAGAAGAGAACTGTCTCTCTATTATATATGTAATTCAGAATATATTCAGCCTCTAGTTGGTAAAAAAGAAGCTTCACAGTGACTTCAAATTAAACATAATTCTGACTAAAAATAAGATTTGCATGAGACATAAGTATTGACAAGAAAAATCAAAGTCTCGTCATCAAGATTAGAAACTCATCTCCACGAGAGAAGAGGATCACGATGCCGTGTCATTTTATGTACTCAAGAAGGGAAATTTAAGAGCACAAACAGAAAAAAATCACGTTGATTTTTCAATTTTGGATTGCTCTTAGAAGCATTATTTATTCGATTTTTCATGTTCTTGACTCTTATTATTATTACTATGAAGTAGGAAAACATTTTCCAAGTTCTTGAGCTGAGAGAGTAGACTCCGAAGATTTTTTACTTGGAACAGAATAGTGGGTCTCTGATCCGTGATTCTAAAGATTTCCTCCTCCTCAATTCTGGGTCAATGCAGCTATAAGAAGGCAGAGACCACATAAAATCTGACTTATTTACTATGATTTTTTTATTATTATTATCAACATGGTATTCGGATTCATTTACGTGCATCTCGACTAATTACACGGGTCATGAAATTAACAATTATATAAACCTCCAATTACCATCATATTAGCAACCACATGATTCAAATTTATGACAACAGGAAAGCAGATTTTTTGATCCCAAACTCTTACCATTAAACAATTTATATTTTTTTTTATAGGTGGATATACTTATAGATGTAATCTAATTAGATGATTATTTTTTAAAGTTAAATTACAAGAGAAAACCTATTAACTCAAGATCCAAGCGATCATATACTTGCATATGAATCCTAGCGATCATATACTTATATATAAATTAAAGAAATGAAAGTAGATCATACACTTATATATGAATTAAAAAAATACAAACAGTAAAATTCAATTATAATTGATGTCTCACTTGCTATTTGGTTTGACTGAGTTATATTAATTCTTGCGGGTCACGGATGAGAAAAATGAGGAGATGCTCAAGAGTGGGACCACGAAACCAGAGAATGGTATCCTAATGATTTGGCATTTTTGGCTCTTTTCGGCTACTTGTCTCCTCACTCGGTTGGTATTCTTTGCTATTTTAAGTCGGTTTGAAAATACTGGATTGATAGTCAGCATAGGATGTCCAAATTCACGACTAAAATTGCAGGCAGTATTTTTTCTCTAAACTCTTCCAGTGCTCAGGAATTTCATGGAAATTGCTGTGGTGTACAGGAGAGTAGAAGTTAGAAGAACCCTTCCTTGTCATGTTATCTAATTTTCAACTGAACAGGAGTCCAAAAAAGAAAGACTCAGAATTTCATCATTCTGAATTTTTTATGCTGGCGCATGAAAATAGCATTATCAACATGCACAAAAGCAGCTGCTTCGACCACTCTTTACCTAACAATTTGATCAAGTGGATATTTCATAACCATCCAGGGAAGAAAAAAGAGATTCAACGTTAGTATTTACAAAGTTCTACAGGGCAATGGCCTATAAAATATTACCTCTTCAAGAAGAGACCAACACTCGGGTTGATATTGGTACTTCCCTACCTGCCGACAGAATTCTTGAAGAATTAAAAGTTCCTGTTTCTGCCCCAGAATATTTGCCGTGTCTGATCCTGAAAGTTAATTAATTATTACTAGACCACACAAAATGTCATTCTTTATGCATTTTTCATGGGAATCAGATGAAGACAAGCAACGATTAATCGTAAAAGGATGCCGAACAAGCTTGCAACAGGGTGAGAAGTGATGACTGATGAGACCTACAAAAACACATTGGATAGGGGATACAAGAGGGAGTTACACTCTCATTAACTCCCCTTGACCTGTTCAGTCCTCTAAAAGGCACACCTAAAATGCACACAAGACTATAGGGTTGCAGCTAAAAAAAACAGAAAGATGATAGGATGCATTTATTGGATGTACAATTTTGATTGATTATGGTGGCTAGTCTGATAAAAAATTTGTGGCACCACACCCTAGGGATTGAAGCACATTATGGAACAACTTTGGTGTTACTAACAAACACGATCTGTAAGGAAAAGCAGCAGCTTTTCCTCCAACTCACCAAGTTCTCTCACCGAAGTTGGTGCAAGGGGACGCTGAATCATCTTCCTTTCATGTATGTGCTTTGGAAGTTCCAAGCAGACTGGAAAAGTCTTCAGAATTCTGCGTGTAAAACATAACCATAAGAAACAAAATCAGCCAAACTCGGAGACTCAAGTAAAGGACGAGACTTGTGTTCTTAACTAAAGCTTTTAAGCCAAGTATTGGCCAGCCATCAAGTTGATTAGGGGGACAGCATATTGTGATCACGCAATAACATCAAATGCTACAGCAGAGATAAAAGCATAGCAATTTTAGATTCTTTGTTTCATTTCTTTGGATGCTTCTGCATTAAATCAGTGAGGACAAACTTGAAACTATTTAATTTGTCACAAGACAACAGAGAAATCTAAATGAACATTGCTTCCTAAAATGTCATCTAAAAGTTCAAAACCCTTGTCCATTTAAATCAGACACGAAATCCAATGAATGCTTTCAATGCAGCAAAACTGTTAATTGCTATGCAGTCTCCCCATGCACTGAACTCACCAATAGAAACCAAACCAAGCCCCTATTTGGGAGATGGACTACGCATAAAAAATAAGATCATTAATCAGACACGGTCTCATTGAAAAGGGTCCAAAAGGGTAGAATTTGAAGGCAAATCCTCCTAGCATTTTAGGAAGATAATTTTGAAGTCTTTCGATGAATGACTACTCTCAAGTTTTCCAACTTGCATCCATGAGATGGTTGCAACTTGCCAGACCAAAGCTTTCATCAAAGATTTATGCGTGTGACATACAAGTGGAGGAAGACAGTTCACAAGATAATCAGCCAGATGTGGAAAAGGTGAGATGATTGGCCTAGGCCTGTGCAATGTCTAACCATTGCGGTACATATACTTTGATTGCCAAGTGCTTTAGTCCACTCTTCTATTACAGATGAGTCCATGACTCCATATTGAGCAATATCCTCTTCAAATCCCGTCTTTTTAGTAGTAACTCCAAATAAGAAACAGTCACTTAGCTGGGTATCTCATGCTAGATCACTTAAGTTACATTACATTCCACATATTCGTAGTGCAGCAAAATTCTTATATTTCTATGAAATACAGTGTTCTAATTTTTGCCAGCCAAAAACTAGAATCGTTAAGGATATTGTTAGAGTATGAAATATATTTTTGATAGGCTACCCTAAGAAATATATTATGAAAATAAGTACCCAAACATACATTTCTGTTAGGATAGTGAAATTTCATTAAGATATTGTTTCAATTAGTATGGATATCCTGGTGTGTCCTGTAAATCATAATAATCAGACAGAATATGGAGTTTCTATCTATGCATCCCATGTTTGATTGATTATACTTTGAAATTTGAACTTATCCGGGCCCGAAGTCATTTCAAATTTCTCAAGCCTTTATCATCAGACCAATTAATTGAATTGAAGAATGTACAGCTGAACAAAGTTCTCCACTAACAACTTCTTTCGGATATGTTGATGTCTTATCCTGAGAAATGGACCAAATTATCCTTTTAAAGCATCTGCTGCATTTTGTCCACCGTATGTCAACCCCTAAGATTCTGAGCTCAAGTTACATGACAAGCGCAACACAACCAACAATCCCTTCATCTCGATAAGATTACCATCATTAAAGCTTCACCTTTATTTATGAAGCCAACAATTACGTTAGAAAATAGGCTTTGTGCTTGGAACACGTCTAAGAGGACAGCTAGACACCCGGCTATTACTATGTTTTGACATTTTTAATCAGTGAGAAGCCTGAAGATGACGATCACTTGTGGTGGTTTACATTTAGGCATATGGCAGAACTAGGAAATCCTTCTCTTTTTTTTCCGAAAACTGATTAAGAGCCACATTTAAACTTTTAGAGACACTATACTGTTGAGAGTAGAGTTGGTCTAAATAAGTAGAAATTTCTTGAATCTAAGGTTAATTGATCATGGCAGCTACTCACGTAAAGGTCATATGTCACACCCCCTTGTAATTGAAGCACATGGAGCACCTACCATAAAAAAGACATCTCTCGCCTATGGGACAAGCAATATGGCAAGTAGAACTTGTAATATTTAAGCAGCATGACTAATTTTCGGACTATAACTTACCAAGTCCTCTCAGCATAGTTGGAGGGGAGGAAATGTTGTATCATCTTCCATTCAGGTATATGCTTACAAGAGGTCCAAAGTAGACTGGTGAAAACCTCAAATTTCTGCTAGTCCAACATAAACATGAAAAAACAGAGTCAGGCAATCTGGAGACCAGATAAATAAAGAAATTTAAGTCTTAAACCAAAGGCTTTATGATTGGACTTTGCCTGCTGTTAAGTGAACATGGATGCATAACGACTTGTTTTCACATTCCATTATATCATAACGCTCAAGATATAAAAGCTCTCAAGTTTAGATCAACTTTTTGCATCTTTGGACATTTCTGGATTCATTATCAAACCGGTGAGGGCAGCATTTGAGACTATTTTTACTCTCATAGGGTAACAAAACCTCACCAACACCGATTGTTACAATAATATAAAAAAAGTTTCATATAATCTAATGACTGTTTCCATGGAGAAAGCACCATTATTTGCCTATGCAACTCACAAATACAGGTGACCAATTTATACAAAGTTAAGATTCTAAAAGGAACGCGAATCAAATTCCAGGGGCATGTAGATAGCATGCAAGTTTTGGTGCATGTACTCTGGAAAATTTAAATAAATTAAGTCTCAGTCCAAACTAGTTGGAGTTGACTACATAACTCTGCCTCCTCCAATGGATTCTGTCAAGGGCTAGACTTTCTGCAAGTTAATGTGATAATATTGCTATCACTGCACCCTCCATAATTTTAATTACCCCCTCCCACTGCCTCAAATTTCTCAATTGGATGACTCTTCTCCACCAGTGCATCCATTGGTCAACTTTAAGTATGATTAAAACATCTCAAGCGATCTTCTTATCTTGTCCTTAATGGTGCCACTGGCTCTACTGCTGAGTTACTCATTTATTGACACGGTCTTTGTTGATGGTGAGTAAAAGACTTCTCCATATGAGACGCTGCAACAAAGCATTTCCAAGAGGAAATTGCAAATTTACATTTGTGAACATAAACGAGTGTATGCACGCGCATGCATGATAGAGAGAGTCAAGCAACTAACAAGAAAGCCAGCCAGTTGTGACAAAAATGATATGATTCAACCTAGGGTCAGTAGCCATCAATTTGGACAGCCTAATACGTGCTGGGAATGCCAACTGGCGTTATTTCCCTAGACTGTTTTATTGGCTCTCCTAGTTGGTGATGTGTCCATGTCGGGCAACGATAATCTGTGTGCAAGATTAGTTCCTAACAATAAATAGTTACTTCATGAGATATCTTATTCCACTTGCTCCTAATTTTAATGACTTTGAAGTCCACTTGTCCCATAAATTTTTATATAATAAGCAGGGTATTAAATTTTTATATACACCATTTCTTTGAGTATACATCAAAATACATTATTATTTTGGACATGAAAGCTAAATATGTAACTGATGTTTTGATACGGTTCACACAATCAAATTCGATTTCTGATTTAATATTTTATAATGTGTAATTTTACTCTAACAATTATAACTCTCAATTCGACTGTTAAATAGGGCTAAAATTTTACTAAAATTTTTCAGAGATCTTGTTTTATAATGAGTTAAAATTTCAGTTCAACCAAAATTAAAAAATGTATCGTGATAAAAACCAAAAATTGTTGTACAGATTTTGCTATTTGTTTCTTTATGATTTGTGGACTTTTTATTTAACAAGGATTCATTTTCTATAATAACAATATAGGTGACAACCAAGGTTGTTAAAATCACGAATTGACTCTTAAAATCTTACGATTTTACGAGTCAACATGTATATAATGTGTCAAATCAGGTTAAAACTTGAAATTAGTCAAACTTGGTCAAAATCAGTCAAACTCGGTTAAAATCAGTAAAACCAGACTGATTTTACGAGTTTGACCGAGTTTTACTGATTTCGAGTTTTAACCCGTACAAGTTAAAAAATTTACTGCCTCCTTGTTCGAGTCCCCTGACACTCCACTACATAGTCCCCACTCCCCAGTCTCCCCTTTCCCCGTTGCCCAAATATTAAATTTTCAATCTTAGCAGACTAACACCAGCATTAGAGGATTTTGGGTATGAGAAAGCCTTATACTGTATTTTAGGCCGGGAAGGCATGATCGGAGGATCGAAACTATGGGAAGACAGATGTAGATGGTGAGGAATCAAAGAAGTAAAATAAGAGATAGAAATACTTATATAGAGAGAAATACTGTGTTTTAGACTAACCATTTGTTAACTACAAAGAAAGACGACAAAGACTTAGAGAGAACTTGAAATACATGTCTTACTTGGTGAGATATTATGACATTATTTCTAGGACTTGTTACTAACATAAAAAAGGTGGAAGGTGAGGTGGCATGAGATTAATTGATGTCATTTTGTACATTTTTGTTCTCGTTGTCGCGGGTTCACCGTATTTGTCTCTTTTAATTTTGTTTTTAAGCTGGTGATATTAGAATGTTGTATTATCTCACTAGTTATCTGCAATGTGTTTCAAGACCTGTTCTCTAGAAAATGTTCTGAAACTCTATCAATAAAATATAGTTGTTCAATCTTATTTTTTTTCTTTTCGTATTTTTAAGTTATTTAAACCATGTATGAATTTTTATTTGAATTATGTATTTTAAGGTGTTTGGACATTTGTATTGTTTATTTCACTTTTATTTTAATTATGTTATATTATTATTTACTACTTGACTGAAATTGTCAATATATAACTAGTTAAAATATTTTTCTTGCGATTTTACAATCCGAGTTTATATTGTATATTTCGTGTCGTGTCAAAAAAGCGTTTTTGACAACCTTGGTGACAACAATTAGGATTATTTTTTAAAGAGTTTTCATGTCAACAACTTTGCATCTTTTTATTTTGTAGATTTTCTCATTAGCAAAGTTTCTTCATCATTCAAGGATATTAGAGGCGATTTTGAGCTTATATTATACAGTTTTACACTGACAAATATATTTTTTGATTTAACTGTTGGATCGAGCTAAAATTTTTCCAGATGATTCTAAAGACCTTGTTTTATATAGGGTTAAAATTCTATAGTGATTGAATATCAGGAAGGCCTTCCAATAAGATTCAAAAGCTATTGTGAGGGATTTGTATTAGTTTCCTAGTTGATTTAGGATTATTCTTTTATTTTATTGAGAATTATTTTATTATTTTCCAGTATTATTTAGGATTTTTTTACCTATTGTAAAAAAGGTTATTTAGATTTTTTTTTGTGACGGACTTTGATTTCAGCAATTATTATTTTGTGAGTTTTTTTCTCATATTTTTTTGTTCTTCATTAAACTACTCTGATTTATCGAAGAATTAACCAAGTTTCGTGATGTCTTTAATACTTCTCGTTCACGATTCTCTATAATCATTGGGTGAGGATTCGATTATTTATAGTTTTGGTGTCCCAGTACATGTTATCATTGTGTCAAACTCAATTCCAAACTTGATCTTAGCTTTTTTGGAAAGAGTTGATTTAACGGTGAATTTGTGGATCTTCATATCCACAGGGTTCACATTAGTTAGTATCATAACAAGACTTTAAATCAGGTTATATCCCTTTTATCTTCAAGTTTTCGCATACTCCATTATTGTCGAATTCTTTATCTTCTCTAAAAACTAGTCGTGACATCAGTTAAAAAAAAAGATATTATTTGGGATCTTAATTATATAAAGTCCTATAAAAATGAACAAAGAAAATCATAAAAAAGAGGAGGAATGGTACAATCCATGTAATGGTTGGACAATCTGATTCGGTTTCTGGCTTAATATTTTATAATATGTAGTTTTATTTTAACTGGATCGGACTGAAATTTTACCAGAAGTTTCCAGATGTTTTATTTTATGTTGGTTTAAAGTTTCAGATCAATCGAAATCCAAAAAGGCATCGCGATACAGACCAGAAGTTGTACGAGTTTTGCTATTTATTTCCTTATGATTTGTGGACTTCTTATTTAGCAAGAATTCATTTTCTATAAGGACAATATAAGTGGCAGCAGTTGAAATTATTTTGGCAAGGATTTCCAAGTCAGCAACTTGTCTATCTTTTTTTTTTTTTTGGATTTTCTAATTGGCAAAGTTTCTCTATCATTCAAGAACAATAAAGGCGAATTTGGGTTTATATTTTCTAATACATCATTTTATGCCGGCAAATATATTATCTTATTCAACCGTTGGATTAAGTTGAAACTATTCTAGATAATTTTAAAGGTGTTGTTTTATATAGGGTTAAATTTCATAGCGATCAAAATCGGGAAGGCCTTGTGATAAGTTCTAAAAGCTACCGAGTGAGATTTGTATTAGTTTCCTAATTGATTTAAGATTATTTTTTCTATTTTATTTAGAATTCTTTTATTATTTTTCCAACATTTTTTAGGATGTTTTTACCATATTATAAATATGGTAGTTTAACTTGTATTTAGGTTTATTTTTTGGGAAACAAACTCCAATTTCAACAATTATTATTGTATGCGTGAGGTTTTGTTAATACTTTATTGTTCTTCATTGAACCAGTGTTGTCAAAGCCGAAAGGTCCTAAAAGATACCAAGCCTGTAAAATGCCCAAGGCGCTAGGTGCACGCCTAGATGCTTTTCCAAATGAACCAAGGAAATAAGCATAGATATATTAAATTATATTATATAAATCTAAAATATATCTTCTCAATTAATATTAAATCATTAGAAAATCAAAAGAAAATATAAAATATTTTTCACATTGAAAACAAAATAAGATAATTTAAAGTAGTAAGTAGTCAAATAGATTAAAAATAAACTTAAATATCATCATCATTATTTATTAATCTTCAAAAACATCTTCATCCATGCTTTCATGTTCTGTACTTGTATTGTTGTTCTCTGACTCTATTCCACGCAAAGTAAGGTTGATTTTTCTCTCGAAGTATCCTTTTTTAACATGTCTTCCACTTTGATGATTTTTTTACCCTAATATTTGATTTTTACAAAAATACCCATAAGTTGTTTCCTTTGGTAAATTAAAAAATAAACAAATAGGTCAAAACATAAATCAGTTAAAAAAAGAAAACGAAAAATCCAACAGAAAAGGAAGTATTTCAATCAAGCGTTCATTTTAACATCTGGTACCCACTCACGAGATACTCGTCTAGATAGTGCTTCATTGAAATTCATTGCCTAAGGCTAATAAAGGAGTTGTGGCCTCGCCTCGCTCGGAGTGCCTAGGCAAGCGCCTCTTGACAACACTGCATTAAATTACTCTGATTTATCGAAGAATGAATCAAGTTTCGTGGCGTCTTCATACTTCTTGTTCGCAATTTTCTTTAATCATAGGGTAGAAGTTGAGCTACTTATGATCTTGGTGTTTTGGTATAGATTATCATTATATTAAGCTCAATTTTAAACTTGATCTTAGTTTTCTTGAAAAGAATCAATTTTACTGAGTTTTTTAATTTTTATATCAACATGGTTAGTGTAATGTTGTTTGTTGGTGTATATCAGTGTAAGTGTGCCACCATGCGTTTATAAGAAAATATGATAGTTAAAAATTAGTATTTTTTACTGTATAGTGACTTTGACAGTCTACGTTTTGAAACTTGGATTTTTAACAAGTCATTCAATTTCATCGTTTCTACTTCTTAAGCTAATTCTTATGCTGGTTTAGACAACAGAAGATGGAGGGGTTCAATTTGTCACTTCTTCCCTGACAACTAGTTCTTTATGTTGATGTCTTATCATAAAAAAAGAGAACCGAAGTATTCTTTCAAGCATCTGATACATAGTATTCATTATAATGTCACCCAGAAAATTTTTGCAAACTCAACAAACACAAAAAATGTAACACAATCAACCAATACCAAGACCTATCTTACTGATAAGAGGAGGATCATTTTATTAACTTCAAGACCTATCTTTACGTTGCACATTGTCACCTAGACAAAAATATAAAAGGTGATAGCACACAGTCATGAGAGTTTTTCAAACTTTTTCCATGTAAATGATAAGTAATTTCTGCTTGCTATTTTATCACAGGATGACCATCTAGATATTAAAATTGACAGCCATTTTATCTCTATATTACTTTTTGAGACAGGTGTGCTCCTCCCTTGTCAAAGATTAAAAAAGGGATTTTCTCACTTCAAGACAGCACTCAATGATTGCAAGGGAAAAAGAATATATTACCCTTTCACCGCAAAGCGTCCTCTTGGAGGTCCTCCAACAAAGGATTCATGCTTTCGATGGAATTTCTTCGGTGTACACCTCACATACCATGAAGACAGAGACAAAGAAACTCTTTGTCTGCTTTTCTAGAAGTAAACATCATATGGTCACGATCTGAACAAATATGTGATAATGAAGCCTGTCATAAGCTAAACAATCATTCCATAAATTAAGATAATGTTTCAGCATTTCCAGTGTGGATAATTTGCACCTCCTATTTTCACATTTCTCAAAGTAATATTATAAACTTTGAAGAAAACATCCGTTTAATTGCCTATAAATGCTTGGAAAAATCTCCCATTTCCTAAAGATTACAGCAACACAATCACGATAAACCTAACCAGTAATGGAGAATAATCCCAAACAATGATCAAGTAATTAACAATTGGTAATCAAAGATTAATTAATCATGCTAGTCAAGTAAAAGAACAGAATTCTAACCGTTGTTGCAATTTATGAAATCTTGGTAGTACCAGCCAGTTTCTGCAGAAAATTGAAATTTCTGCTGCCTCTGTGTATGGGCGGAGTAGAGTAGCGCATCAGTATTTTTAACTGGACTGGACTAGACTGGAGCACTTTCAAATACAGACCTAAACTCCGAGTCACTGGAACCTACCCTATTATTAGCCCAGCCCACAAACAGTAGCCGGGTCTATTCACAATAGCTACCTGAAGGTGCTCGGACTGTTTGCAAAAGCAGGCCAACCTGTATTTAAAAAAAAAAAATTTAAATTTTGTTAAATTTTTTTATATATTTTTTGAATAATTTTGAAACATTTATTTTAAAAATAAAAAATATTATTTTGATACATTTTGATATAAAAAATATTTTAAAAAATAACTACAATTACATTTTTAAACAAGCTTTCCATACCACTACTGTATACACTCCCACTAATTTTTTTGTAAAAAAAAAATTATTTGAAAGTTGATAAAATTAATTTTTCTTCTCACGATTGCTCACTTATAAAATATTAACAAAACATTAGTTAATTAATAAAATATTAAAAGAGTTCCACTCGCAAAACACTATTTGTAATTATTAATAATATATTTTTATTTTTTTATCAATTTAAAATTTCACCTAACATTTGATTTTTTAAAGATTAAATTTTATAATTTATTTATTATAATTTTATTTGGCTTTTTATTTTTTAAAAAATTGATTTTTTTAACTCCATTGTTTAACTTAATAATATGTGTATTTTTCTATAGGGGATATCATATTACAATGTATGATAAATAACATACTTTATATTTAACAAAACATGTACAATGAATATAATGATCTTTTAAAAAAATAATCCTGGACTATAAATTAAAGAAAGTTTTAATTATATTCTTAGTATAATTACCACTTCCTTTTTTTTTTAATTAGGATGTACAAATAAAGTATTACTACGTTATTATTATAAAATATTTGTTTTTATTTTTTATTGGAGTGTAAACATAAAATAAATACATTAGTTATCTTAATGTTTCACCCATAAACTTAAAATAGAGGATAAATACTTGAGAGAAATTATTTTTTTTTTCAATGTATAATATTTTTTTGTTGTGCAATTCATTTTACTATACAACGAAAATAGAGGTTTTTAAAATTCTAAAATCTCCACCCCTTTTTTTTTGTTGAATAAAAAACCTCACTGTAGAAATTTAAATTTCAACAGCTAGAATAATTCTCTTAAATTTAGTGATTAAAGGGTATGCTTAATTCTTTAACTTTCTAAATTCAAATTTCGAGACCACCATTCAGAAAGTTTTATTAATTTATTTTTAATGTACTACGATGATGTGAAAGCGTGCAAGTTAACATAAAAATATATGTTTTTACTGTCAATCGTGCCTTAAATCCTTGTTTTGTCCTATAAAAACCATAAAAAATCTATGTCTACAGGCTCTTTGAAGTATCCCATTTTTTGGTTAAAATAAACAAAACTCTCTATTATATTATTATTTTTATTAATGTGAATATCCGGTCAGATTACGTATACTTCAACTAATTTTATAGGTTATAAAATTAATGATCATGTAAGTTTTTAATAACCCTAAAATTTATAGAACTCGAACTGATGATTTTCAAAAAACAAACTTAGAATCTGATCGATTGAATTGCATATATAGAGATTATATATTTTTTTAGCAAAGACTTGGAAGTGCTCTACTGCAAACTCTAACTCATAATGTTACAATGAATCCAATAACTTTAGTTATACTTTAATTAATTTAATACTACTTAGGTTGGGGTGGTAAATTCTTCTTTCTCAAAGTGTTTTGTCCTCCAAGTTTAACATGCCCCATACCGTATCACCCCATATATAAATCAGGATCCATAGCTTAACCTCCATGCCATCATTAACTAAGACATAATTTTATTTTCTTAATAAAAAATACCGATGCTTTTGAAAATTATTTTTTAATTAAAAATATATTAAAATATTTTTTTATTTTTAATATTAATATATCAAAATTATTGAAAAATACTAAAAAATTCTACTTAATTTTATCATGGCCTTAACTATGATAGCAACCTTAACCCCGGTAAGCATTAGCTTCATGAACCTTTATTCGAATACCAAATGAATCAACTCCATCGCATTCTATACTTTGCCAACCACATTACATTTTATACTTTGCTTTGAATTTCAATTTTATCTTTGATTTAAAGTAGAGCCTTATTGTTTTAGCATTTTAAAGTGCTTTTGGAAAAAATGATTTTATTTTATTTATTTATTTCAAATTAATTTTTTTAATGTTTTTATATTATTTTAATATATTTATATCAAAAATAAAATTTAAAAAATAAAAATATATTATTTTAATTAATTTTCAAATAAAAATATTTAAAAAATAATCACCATAACAGGATTAATCCCTTGTTAAATTCTAGCGTTGATTTAATCACCGCTCCGTCTCCAATTCGGACATTTCTACCCCATGGACTTGATTACTTGAACTTTCAAACCACACACGAGGCTTTTCACGAGATATATTGATTTCTTCCCAACCCCTTTTAAGTTCTTTCTTATTCCTTTTTCCTCGGTAATGAAACACTCATTCATGCTGCATTACTTGGAAAGTCCAGTCAAGAGGAATAGAGGATCATGGATATTTTAAGCAGTCCTTTTCCTTCATTCAATTTCGTGTTTTTAGGCGAAGTTCACATGGTTCATGCAACGACAAGTCAGATAAATTAAGAGTTCATTGTACAGGAGGGCAGCTGCCCATGAAGATAGTTGGTGTTGGTTTTCCGAAAGCGACTGCTCTTCATCACCATTTCGAGGACAGCACCACGATCCGCCACAAAATGTCACCATTAGCGCATTTGTTGGTTACTGGTAAGGAAATCAATGCGATGCATCTTGGACTTTTGGAGCCCCGCGGGCAATGAAAACGAAAAAATCAAGAGCCAAATTGCAGAGTCATGAAAAAAATCTACATATGGTACAGAAGCAACTTCAAGAATTTCATCACCGACCAAATCTCCCTTTCCCTTGCATAAAAGAAAAGATAGATCAAGAAAAAGAAAAAATCAAGCCGACGCAGTTAACTACCTAGTCGGTTGTTTGAATCCAAAGGCAACTAGTTGTGGCTTCTTGCAACTTGCAGCCACACCACGTCCAACTCAACAGCATCTCAACAGTCTACATTTATTCGAGGCCAGGGAAAATTACAAGCTGATGTTAACTAATGAATTAAACGCATAAGTCAAAGAGCAGTTGAGAGAGAGAAAAAAATCTAGTAACCTTTGAGACAAATCATGATAAGGACTACCAGACTCTGTCCGAGCACTGCTGCAACCTAACCAAGATGGAGAAAAACAAGAAGAAAGGATGTACAAAACGGAGAAATTGACAAAATACAAGGGTTAGAAACACCAGAAAGAAACGCAATAGCAAGAAACGCAGGTGACGATTATAGCCTAATGACTTTTGAAAGGACCCATTGCCGCAAAAAAGACTATCAACTAACAATATGACCATGAAAACCTGCTACCGCAATGAAATGATCATTGGGGGAATTAAGTGGTGGTGGTGGTGGTGGTTAGCAATGCGGAAAATTGTTCAATTTCTGTACTTAGGACTTGAACGCAAATAACCCAAGCGCTCAGCTAATGTATTCACATCCTCATCTTCACCTCCTCCAGCACTCTCATTTAACAGTTCTTCCCAAAATCCCTCGTCAAGTTCTCTATCTCCGCTCTCTAGTGGCTCTAGCTCTTCCACTCCATCCTCTTGCTCTCTCCTTGCCCTGCCATACCCTTGCATTTCCAATGCAAGTGCCTCCAGCTCTGACACTTCAAATCCGTAGTCTCCATACTCTAAAGCCTCTGCCTTGATGGGGTTTGCACTTTCATCAATACGGTTTGATTCACCACCACCACTTCGACCAGGTCTTTGATCAACAGGAATTCTTCTCTTTTTAGTCATTGCTTCCTCAAGTTCTTTCCTTTTCCCTTTCTGTTGGACTAACTGCAGTAGAAAGGCAGGATTTTGCATTGCTCGAGCTAAGAATTGCATCATCTGCTGCTGCTTTTGTTCTGTCCCTTGTAGCCTTTGCTCCATAGCTTGTATATAAGATCTAGCTTTCTGTTGCTGCTGTCTAAGCTTCGCTAATTCCATCATCAAAACCTGCCTGTCACGTTTCAAGAGATCGATTTCTCCATCTAATCCAAAACGGCTAACTTCAACACAGGCATCTGGAGCTTGCTGTTGAGAAAGAGGCTGAGAAGCTGCCTTTCTTCTCTTTATATTCCTTAGAAGCTGCTTTTGACCCCTAAGAAATCCTTCATTGGCAAACTCCCATCTATCTGGATCAATCTTTCTAAAGCCCTGCAGGAAAAAAAAAGTTCCACAGTCAGAATCCAATATCAACCATCAATTCCTACCAAGAATATAAATTGCAAAATTACATCTCAACACAAACTAAAAAAAAGTACTTCCAGAATATCACTTTGACAGACAGTCCCATTACTGGTCCAAAACATACTGATCGCTTTTTAGACAT
>Ga0325405_1000496_pt1 | contig 38124 bp, 13 predicted proteins | sample PopdelMetagenome_21_FD_205663 | JGI IMG/M metagenome (GOLD analysis project Ga0325405, IMG submission 205663) | Populus deltoides microbial communities from Bellville, Georgia, United States - Xylem-Control-R2 | ecosystem: Host-associated > Plants > Phyllosphere > Stem > Wood/Secondary xylem... | reverse complement strand
GATAAAATTGCCCATTACAATAGTAAAAGAACCTATAAGAACTTTCTTTAGCTAATTCTAAGAGACTCTCCATCTAGCTTCGATTTCCATTTGGTTTACAGGGGTTCTAGTTTTGGTAATCAAGAGACAAATATCCCTCTGTCTTTTAATTCATTAGAGTCTACAGATGGTAAGACTGAGGCAACTAAAAAGTTTTATTTAAAGAAAGATCTTTGCATAGGTATTGTTATTGGTAACTAAGATATGAAAGAACTTTTCAGAATGTTTAAATGCATATGAATTTTCTTATCTCCTTGTTGAAGAAAAACTGTTAAAATATAAAGTCTTTGAACATGAACATGGGATAGAGAAATGACAACTAACAATCCCTTAAGAATGCTAGGCAATTGAATCTTATAAAAAGTCTTTTGATATTCCCATTCCTTAGCAAAATACTATTGCATTTTGTTCAGCCAACCAATTTAGTCCATAATAGTGATGTTGGGAAGTGGAAGTAGAATTTAAAGGTGTCATTACTAAGATCAAAGAATGGAGAGTTTAGGGTTCTCATTTCATTACTTTTCTAAAAATTTATAATTTCTATTGAAAATGAATTAAATATTTAATAAAAAAAATATTAAAGAGCTAGGAATTAACTATAAAGCTAATAAATTAATTATGGTTTAAACATTAGAGGTTTTGTAAACCTGAGCGTCTTGTCCAGGATAGCCAGAGCATGTTTATTTGAAATGATTTGATTGAATAACATGTCTTAAAGATATTAAAAGTATGGCTGATATTTTTAGGTAAACAAAGATCATTATTCACGTCTTTGATGATCAATTTGTTCGATCAATTCCAACATTAACATGATAGGGGAATATTCCTATATTTAGTCTAGAAATAAATGAATATGATGGGCATTGTTTATACCAAGAATAAATATCCATATGTTAACTATGTAAGAACACTAGTTATTTATGACCAAATAAGAAAAGGAAGGACAAAATAAAATTGACCTAGTTATTCATGATGAATAACAATAAAATTGACCATGTCTATGAAAGACTCCACCTCGACTAGGAAAGACATGAAGCAATTGACCACAACAACAAGATTTCAGATAGTCTACTAAAAAGACTAAGTCTTATTAGGAGGTGAAGTCCTTAAACAAAATAAATTAATACTTCTAGATTTGGTTGGGATTCATGTAGTTACTAGAAAAAAGAAGCATAGTAGGTTATAATTCAATTTGTATTAAGATTCATCATGTATCCTCCTTATCTAATATGAATAATCTGTATATGATTAAATATAAGTGTTTATGTGATAAGTTTTTATGTGAAACTCTAATGTTGTACTAATATAAATAGGTGTTTTAGTTACCGGAAAAGAAGATCAACCTCATATATAACTTACCTTCTAAAATTTATTTCATGCAAATTTATCTTTTTCTTTTACTATTTTCCTTCATAGCTTTCTTTTTCATAATAGTTTGTTTATTTTATTTTCCCTTCAACTTTTGTTTCTTCTTTATCTATTATTGCTTGGAATAATATACCCTTTCGTAAGGATTAGAATATTAAACACCCACATTCCATTTGATTTACGAGTTTGCTACTTGTCTCCACTTAGGATTAAGCTCCTAGTTATAGTTTTTCTCATCAAAAGGAAGAAACAAAAAACAAGCAGCATAATTGATCTAAATAATTATTTGTCCCTAACAAAAGTTGATAAACTTTTGTAAATGTTCATGAAACCAAGAAAATATACATTGTCATAATAGTGCTCCAAGTGAATATCTTGAGAAACATAATAGATTTATTTTTGTAACATTAATTTTAGTTTGAACATATTAAATTATGATTTAATGAACAAGACATAAATGGTCACTAAGATGTTTTTATTGATCCAAAGTTGATTTCATAAACTTGAAAGAAATAATAAAAATTGATTTGAAGATCAATAGACTTCATATGCAAAAGTTAAAAAAAAAATTAAAGGTTTGTTTTTTTAGCATAACAATATTTTCAAATTTTTCTAGGTTTATAAAAAGTCACACTCTTGATTTTGAAAATGACAATTAAAATAAAAACTATTTATAATTAATTAAAGGATCTATTTATTATGATTCTACTATAAATATATGTGTTCACGAGATGATACACACACACCACCTTTTTCTTTCTCTTTTTTTTTTCTATAAATTGTTAATCTTAATTCTTAGGTTCAATTTGGTGATCCTAGAGGTATATTTTCCTTGAACATTTCAACAAATTCAAAATGGTGGGGACAAATAATATTTTAATGAAATGATTTATTTACATTGAAGCTTTTTGTTCAATCCCATATTCCCCATATATAAATAAATTCATAATAGAAATGAAATATAATATATTATAATAATTAATTAATTATTACATAAGCTTTTAAAACAATAAAAAAATAAAAATATAGGTGAGAATTATTATAGAAAGAATAAAAAACGGAATAAATTTTTTTAATATATAAAAATTTTAAATACTAAACTTCAAAATATTTTAGAGTAACAATAAACAAACATAAACAGTAATGTTAAGAAATAACATGTAAAATGGATTTATTTTTTCAAATTTTAGAGGGAAAAAAATTCATCTAATAAAAAAAATATGTTTTTATTTTTTTTTTAAATCTCCAAACATAGTGACTAACCAATAACTTGTCGCTAAACCAAATATGTTCAACATGTGTATATATTTTATTAAGGCGTAGGTTCATTGAATCTAGACATAACCAGATGGCCTGTCCACGACCCAAATTTGTTTCAACGTAAATAAATGTTGAGAAAAAGTGGTTTATCGACTTCATTGTATGTGTTTGGTATTGTGATAGCTGTTGTGGTTATAATTTAAAAAAAATTATTTTATAAAATGTACTTTTGATTGTGGTTGATTTGGTTTTTATGTGTGTTTGGTTAAAACTATGGTTGAAATTGAGGTTGAACAAAAAGTAGTTTAATGTGTTTGGTTAATAATGCTTTTGAAATTGAGGTTATAAAATAATTTTAAAAAATATATATTAATATTGATAGTTTTTAATTTAAATTTTGTAGATTTAAATTTTATTATTACATCATGAAATAAATAATATTTTATATAAAATATTTTTTATTGTTCCATTAAAATATCTACAATTTCATCACGTATGAAATACATCCGACAAGGATTACAGTTTTTTTGATTTTTTAAGCGCGCAATAACATCAGATAAAATATAATCAAGAATGAAATTGGGATTGCGATCAAATTCTGCAAATGCTACTTTATCAAGCGATCTCTGTCTAATTTATGTAGTGTCATTAAATAATGTTAAACACTAGTTTTTTGAATAAAAAAAAATTAAAAATTAAAAACAATTTTTATTTTACTAGGTTGGACCTGGTTCAATGTATTTTAAACTTTAAATTAGAACCGGTTTGGCCAAAACCAATTCAACCGAAACTGTATGAATGTTATATTGTTCATCCTAATTAATATCCTAATTAATTACTGCATTTTATTTTCACCGCAGCCGCAGCCGGACCCTAATAAGCTCAACGAATTCAAATAGATGGAGGTCATGGATTTTTGTACTATGCAGTATGGACAACACTATCTTATCCACAATCCACATGGCACCCATATGAACCCTTTATTCGTTTTCCATTAAATGGCTGATATATATTGTCTGAGCCAAAGACGAGAGTCTAACACCTGTTTGTTCATCGGATAATGTGACTCGCTATTTCTCCTACACTAATAAAAACACGTTTTATAAATAGTTGATGAAGACGACAAAAATGGGCCCGCGCTGCCCAGCTACTTCTGCAGTCGGTAGTCGGTACAGCTTATCAATTATCAAGGACAGCGCCCTAAATAATTCTTTTTTAAAGTTCGAAGTTCGCACTGTTTTAAAAAAATCAGAAAAATAATATAATTAGAATTTTTTTAATAAAATAACATAATTTTATGGTTGAGAATAACGATTCTTACAAAGTCGCAATTGGAGATAGTGATTTCAAAAGAAAATTGTTAAACTTGCTATTCTCACCAATACAGGATTCCACGTTGTGTTTCAGAACTGTTTAAAAAAAAAATTATTTTTTTTATTTTAAATTAATATATTTTTAATAATTTTAGATTATTTTAATACGCTGATATCAAAAATAATTTTTTTAAAAAAACATTACTTTAATGTGTTTTAAAATGAAAAACAATCACTACCACACTCTCAAACACCCTCGTACTAAACATGTTATTTTTCTAAAGTTTTTTCTAATAGTTAATAAGCGAAAAGAAACACTGTTTCATTTAAGAGTTAATTCCTAATTTTTTATACTAGACTATTTTAGACTCTTGTTTTGACCTTAATTTTTAGAAAAACTAAAATAGATAGAGGTTTTACAATGCAAAATTCATTGTACATATACTCATAAATCACTTGGTGATTTTTTTCATTTTGGTTATCAAATTATTTTCTCATTGATTATGTCTTTTTATTGCAAAATTAATAATTAATTGCTTCTAATTTATTAATCAATAGCAAAATTCAAAGAAAAAAGACAATAGTGAAAAATGCAAATATTAATTTCGACCAAAAAAACAGTCGACCCTAGTGTAAACGGGTTTGATAAGGGGAGCTCTATTGTAGTGTTGAAGCAGGAGAATTTCTTAAATACGCAATCTTATAATAATGAGAATAAATTTTGATATGACTGTTGGATCGAGTTAAAATTTTGCTGGGAGATTCTAGAGGTTTTGTTTCCTATAAATTTGAAATGTCACAACAATCAAAAATTGGAAAGGGCTTCCAATAACACCCAATATTTTCTAAATTTTCATTGTTGATTTAAGATTTTTTTTTTTTTTGTTTATGATTCTTTTATTATTTTTCTAGGTTTGTTTAGGCTTTTTTTCTAGTATAAATAGAGTTATTTAACTTGTATTTGAGGAGGTCCCCAAGGGGCATAGCGTGATGGCAAAGGGCTTGAGATCTGCACAGCAGGTCTCGAGTTTAAGTCAGGGCGTGCACCTCTTGTAAGAGCATGGGACAGCCGGGGTTTTACTCACTCACCTGAGCCCACAAAGTGCGCTTTCCAGGGCGTGGGGCTTTCTCGAATCCAAAAAAAAAAAATTGTATTTGAGGAGACTACTTGAAAGAAAATGTTCATTAATAAAATTTTGAATTAAGGATTTTGCGTGATCCACTTTTTAGCATAATTTTATGCTCCTATGTTTGCTATCTTTCTTGTGTTACTTCTATCTATGTCAGTTGGTATCAGAGCCCAACAATCCCAAGTTATTGTTTTATATGTGTTGCAATCCCATGTTATTTTATTTATTATGTGCTACTAAATAATCGTGGCTAGAAGAGGTCGCAGAGCAAGACATGTTCAAATAAGAGGGGATAAGGAGGTTCCTCACCGGGAAAGAAACATTTAGGAGCTAGTGATAGAAGATATGGGGAAACTAATTTCAAAATTAACATTTCAAGTGGAGATAATAATCATGTAGAGGAAAGTTCAATAATTATCTTATGAATTAGCGGAGATGAAAAAAAGAATATTGGAGGATCATGAGAAGAGTGATCACGAATCCACAACTAGTTTTAAAAACTCATTTCAAAAGCATTAGTAAAGAAGACAACTTTTTTTTTTATCAGAATGAGTATTATGGAGATTTCAATAATCCTATTTGTGATGAGGTAAATGTGGATTGACATTGTCCACCAACATATTATGTTTATTTTGATGATGATGATAATGTTGATAATGATATCATAAATAATAACAATAATGGTAGTGTTGATATCATTGATGCTCTCTTATTGATAACTTAGAAGTTAAGTGCAAAGAAAACATGGAAGGTGCATAAAACAATTATTGATTTAGACTATATTGATCCTTTTGATTACAAGTTTACTATTATCAAAAAGGTAGATGTGTTCAAAGATTATGTGGATACAACATTTATTGATGTATTAAGTTTGAGATTTGCAAGTCATTACTTTAGAAGCCAATGGAATATGAATAATTTCCAATTGTTATTTCTTATGCAAATTTTAAGATGAAGAGATTAAAGTTGATGTCTAAAATTGTTATTTCTTAAAAAAAAAAATGAAGAAAAGAGGTTGTAGAGTTTTTATTAGATATCCACGAGATTGAGGAAAGTATAATTTGAACTCGAGGACAAGTTCTCTTTAACCCATGAAGACTTATATAGGAGATTTCTCCCATGCACATAATCTTATAGTAATGACAATAATTTTTTATCCAACCATTGGATTGAGCTGAAATTATTTTAGGAGATCATAAAGGCTTTGTTTGTTATATGGTTACAATTTCTCAAAAATCAGTGATTAGAAAGGTCTTCTGATAATCTCTCTAAGTTACTTATCGAGATTTGCTACATTTTCCTAGTTAATTTATGATTCTTTTTTATTTTTAGTTTTAAACTCTTTTATTATTTTTTGAGCTATGTTTTTTACTTTCTCCTCGTATAAATAGGGTCATTTAGCTTGTAATTGAGGAGAATATCCGAAAAGAAAATATTCAATGATAAAAATTTCATTATTGACCCCTTTAATTCCAATAGTCAGCCCTCTCATTCGACGACGTGCATGTCACAACATGATGGTGACTCCATGTTATGGATTTGTCTGATTGAACTGAGCTTTGCTTGTTTGCTTGTCCATTTTTGTTGGTCTATGCAATTTAATTTTAGCATGAGCTCATGCATTTTTTACATATTGCTCATGCATTTTTTACATATTGCTCATGCATAAGTACATCGAGTATGGATTAATACCTTCATGAATTTTAATTTTCAAATAAACCTAATTTTAGGTTAGGTGGTGAGCAGTGGTTTGCCTCGTGAATTTCAGTCAAGGTTCGATTCATGAAATATCTAACTATAAGTTGAGCGTTTACTCAGTAATTGCAGTCACATTGTGCCCCAACCATTCCTTGTAAACCCTCATACTGGTTTCATGAAAGGTGGTCACTATGCAGATCATAAACTCTTTAGACACCAGGTAGTAAGCCTAACCCTCATGTGGTGGCTTAGATCTTGCCCTTAGAATATAAACTCCCTAATAATTCATTTTGTATAAAGGCAAACTTAATCCAAATCCTGAACTCTACAAGATTTTTTGAGCTAAGACCATGACTTCTGTCACACCCAGACATCGCAGTGACCACTTAAAAATTAATCTTGAGTGGAAAAAGAACAGATATCTGGCATCTTGTTCTTTTAAGGAAAAATATCTTGTTCAAGGAGTAGTCACTTAGTATTATGGTCACTAGGAACCCTAAACTGATCAACAGAGATTCTATGGTACGAGATTGGTTACACAAAGGGGAAGATGTTATCACCCCTTAAGCGTCATACCTAAGACAGACTACATTGTTGGTTTTGTCTAAAATTGCTAAGAATTTGTTCTCTTTCATGTTCCTGACTCTGGCATTAGTGAACAATTCCTATGAATATTTCCAACTCTGGCATTGGTAAATATCGCGCAAATCTAAAAAATATGATACTCCTGACTCTAGCGTTAGTGAATATTTTCGCAAAAAAATGAATTTGAAGAAGAAATTTTCTATGCTATTTTTCTTGTTTATCCTTTATTTTTATTGACCCTTTTCATATGGAAATAAAAAAAACCTTGCACGACATATTTGTATTTAACAGTAATAGTCCACAGATTAAGCACATAGCTAAAACAAATACAAGCACAAAGAGAAAAAACAGTATGAGGGGCCCACAAATAAATCAACGAAGACCCCCAAATATTTTTGAAATTGTTTGATATCGAAAAGGGGCTCGTTTGGCCGAACATCAAACTAGAATGGGCATAAAAATTATGGTCAAGGCATAAGGGTGTGTTTTGCCAAACACAATTTGGGCTGGCTAGGCCTAAAGCCCAGACCCAGCCCACTCTTTTTTTTAGGACTGGGTCGAGCCCAGCCCACTAGACCTAGCTGGCCCAACCTGGTCACTAGCCCAAGCCAGTGACCCGGCTGGGCAGCAGGCACACGTGAGGCGACTCACGCGTGCCCTGCTCAGTGCGAAGGTAATTGATTACCTCCGCACTGTTTTGCACATTTAAATGAAAGAACAGAACAAAGCAAGAGAAAAACGTTACCTGGCGAAAGTGAAGACGAGGACGGAGATGAAGATCAAAATGATGGTCTTGTTCGAAGAATGTTCTTCTTTCCCCCGCTCCTTTCAGTCTCTTCTCACTCTGCTCTTGTGTTTTTCTTTTGTAATGGGTTCTCCTTTGTCTTTAGGTTTTTTTATTTTTTTTCTCCTCTATTTTCTCCTCCGTTTCTCCATCCTTCTATTTCTTATCCTTCTTTTTTCTCTGCTGTTTTCCTCCCTGTTTTCTGCTTCTTTTTTTCTCTCTTCTTTCTGGCTAATCGTTGGCCTTTTATAGGGGCAGAACCAACTGGTTGTTCCCCAGTATGCCTCTTCTTTTCTTAGCAGAGGATAAGTCTTGTGGGGACTTGGATATGGGACTCAATCCTTATCTCCCTTGGTGTTTATCTCCATATGGATACTCTTGAAACCCTGTGTTTTGGGTAGATTGGGACACCAACAGTCCTGCAACTCCTGGACTGTTGGTGGTGGTTCCTTCCCCGTCTCAAAGACCTGCTAAGTGGAGGGAATAATCTGAGAAATGGCGATAGAAATCGTGGAGATTATTCATTCGTTTATGGTGGCAATTAATGTCCTACCTCTCCTTCTTTGCAAGGAGTTTCTTTTGTTCTTAGAGGAAGAAGATGATGACCAGAAATGAAAAACGGTGTCGTTTCTAGACTGAGCGGCCGTTTTTCAATCTGGTCCTCCCAGTTTCAACATTTTTTAATCGGGCCCCAAGACATAATTTTGGGGCCTTTTACAAAATGGTCCCCGGACCTTAATCACTTGTAATTTTGTCCTTAATTAACTCAGAAATTTAATATTTATTCAACTATGCTCCTGATTTCATTAATTAAAATAAATCTAAGGTGACCTGCCGAATAAGAATAAAACACGAAAAGGGTCTCGTGAGTGGTCTAATTGTTCTAGGCAACCTGCATGATAGGAAGAAGCAACGCGAAGGATTTCGCGAGTGGTCTTATTTTTCTAGGTGATTGCCCGATGAAGAATAAAATGCGAAAACTGTTTCATGAGTGGTTTAATTGTTCCAGGTAACCTGCCCGATAAGAAAAAGAAATGCAAAGGATTTCGCGAGTGGTCTCATTTTTCCAGACGACCTAATTGTTCCAGGTGACCTACCCAAGAAAGAAAAGAAACGTCTTAAAGGGATGTCATGATGGGGCTCAAACGTGCACTTGAAAAAGAGGTGAGGGCTAGGAGGCGCACTCGAAAGGAGGTAGGGTTAGGAAACGCACTACCTTGAATGCTTGAGGGCTCAAAGGCATACTTGAAAAGAGGTGAGGGCTCCGAAGTGCACTCAAAAGGAGGTAGGGTTAGGAAACTGACACGACCAAAAGATTGATGTCTCCTCCCAAGTGTAGGAGTGTCGAAGTAATCAATAACCCGACAAGACTGGGGTCAAACCACGAGAGGTTAACTGTATAAACTAAAAATAAAAAAAATAGATAATAATAGAAAAGGAGTTGAAGAGAGCTTTGAGATGTGATATTGATATAAGGTTTAAACAAGGATAAAATAATTGTCAAGGTTAGAGGATCCACTAATGGTATTTCAAACAAGTATAGTATAAACTCTTTTTATTACTCAACTAAAAACCACACACAAAGGAGGTTCCAATCGGATTATAAATTGTTAACATGATTACATTAGTTATCTTATTCGAATAATGTTAATACTTGTAAATGTTGTCAGGTATTCATGATTATAACTTATGTTAACAACAAATCAAGTTCCTTTCATAGCACAGGTGTCGGTTATACCATACAGTTGGGCTATGAAAGTGCCAAGTATTTGTTGTACCAAGGGTTATACAACATAAATCTAGATTAACCATTTAACAAGTAAAGTATTAAAAGTGAACAAGATAACAAATACAAAACATGTTAGTATCAAACATTAAAGTCCATGTTGAGTTTATACTATACTTATTCTTACACCATTAGTGTAACCTTTTCACCTTGACATAATAAACTTAGCTAAACATAATGAAAGAGAGAAACATAAATAAACAAGATAAGAACATAAATAAGATATAAGTTAACTAAGTAAAAGAAAGGAAATTAAAAGCATAAACAAGAGATTAATATAAACAAAAATTAAGCATTACAAAACTATAAAGAGAGAGAGCAACAACATGATCTTGATTTAAAAACCAAGATGCCTAAATGCATGGCAAATGCCTCATTTTATAGGCCAAAATTTGGAACTATTGATTTGATGACTAATTGTTGAGTGGGTAGCCACATCTTGACTTGGTAACAATCCTTATCTTCTTGTCTGAACAAAACGTCATTGCTAACGTCAGAATTTGAATAGTTAGTCTTCATAAAAGTTTTAGGAAATTGTCTCAGCTTTCCAACGAAACACGAATCAGTGCATTTGGACTTCTAGAACTCGAGATATGGGCTAAACACTGAACAGTCTCTGGGTTGCAGGACAGATTCAAACTTTTCTGTTATTGCTACAATTTGAACTTGAAAATGGCCTTTTTGAATCTTGGACTCTTCATGAAAGTTTTAGGCCTATGTCTTAGCTTTCCATCCATATAGACCAGACCTAAATCCAAGTTCTATAGCACCAGGTATGATCCAATAACCAAATATTGTTCCAGTTTGGACTGAACCAGCATCTCTTTTCTAAGCTTGCCCCTCTCTTTGTCTTCTCAATTTCAGTAGTTAAACTCATCAATCAATCCTTTGATTTATGTGATAGGCCTCTATTTAAGATGAATATTTACCATAAATTAAAGGTATCTTATAGTATTAGACTTGTTATTTTAAAACATGCTTTAGTTAAGGAGTTATTGATACTTCAAGTGCAAAATGATGATATAAAACCTTGATGAAAATACACTTTTAAGTACTAATTACACCCCCCAACTAGCTTATTACTAGTCCCTGGTAATCAAAGCGTTAAAATAGAAAAACAATTTGCAAGTTCCACAAAGCAAGGCATTCATCATTCAACTTCTATTAATCTATCCAAATAAACAAACTCTTATTAGATTTCTATATCTGCTTCATACTGTTGAAACAAGATATTAATAAACCTTCTTTTTATGTGCTCAATGTATGAAAACATAGATGATGGGGATTTTATTAGAAGAAAACAATATTATGTTCTAATGTTTTTCTAAAGTTAACTTCCTTAGGTTGAGATTATTATCATTTTTTTCTTCTTTTTATATATATATATAACTTAAAACACAATACATCTTTAATTCATGTAAGGAGCTTTTGGCTAATGACTCCCAGACCAGTTAGTCTTAGGGCATTAGGTGTTGAGACACCCGTACGAGCTTAGTAACTCGGGTAGCAGATACTGATACGTAGATAGTGCAATGTTTGATTCCCTTAATCTTTTCTCCTTAACCCATGTAACAAGCACTGGGCCAATAGCTCCCAAGTCAGTTGACTTTAGGGTATTAGGTGTTAAAACACCTCTTCGGGCTTAATTGCTTAGGTTAAGGAGGCTACGAAACCAAACATATCTATGTTTTTTTATCATCAATATTTTGTTTTTTTTTTTTTTGCAAATTATATATTATTCATTTCCTTTAGTTGTTACCTTTAACAAAAGAACATAAATAATGTAATAATCCAATGTGCAACCCACAATTATATGTTAAAGTGTGTGTATGAAAAGGAAGGTTTAAGAATACTTGTTAAATGAGTATATGAGCAGAATCAATTGATAATAATGCGAGAGTTTATAAACCTGAATATTTCAAGAGAAGTATGTGATAGACCTTGTTATGAATATTGCAAATAACTATTAGAAAATGTTTATTAAGATGCGTCTCAAGAGTCAATAAAATTCCCCCTTACTCTACCATCCTAGTAATAACAGTTTTGTCAAATGTTTTATTAAAAACAATAGTTAGTTGGTTAGTTTTTTTTTTCTTTTGTCAACTACTACCCTCTTCCCCCAACCAAAATGAGACATTGTCCTCAATGTCATAAGGTAGAAAGATAGAATATAGAAGACATCACCTGACACAAGGTTTCACAAACGAAGGCTCAAATCCAATATAAGCTTTTTACGACTTTCCATAGTTGACCAATTTATGCGATTCATGGAGGGATCAAGTACAGGGATGAAAGATTGTAGTTGGTCAATCAATTATTCAGCAATAGCAGCAGAGATTATAATTTGCCTTGCCGAAGATGTTAGAAATTTCTGTTCCACAACTTGATCAAGAAAAGACAATAAATTATCATAAAAACCATTAATATTTAACAAACATATAGGTTTATGGTGAATGTGCAGTTGGGCCCAAGAGGAAATATGAAAGATCTCTTTCAATATGCCCAGACCACCTGGTAAGGCAATAAAGACATCAGCATGGTTAAACATTGCATTCATTCGATCAGACATTGTGGAGACCTGTAGTTCCTCTCTAATTGTTTTTCCAATGATGTCCCATTTTGAAACCTTTCAGGACGACCCCAAAACTTGACTGCCTCGTAAAAATACAGCTATTGACCCAAGATGATTTGCTAATTCTAAAAACTCTAAATGAATCTACAACTCCAGATATGATCCAATAATCGAATATTGCTCTAGTTTGGACTGAACCAGCATCTCTTTTCTAAGCTTGCCCATCTCTTTGTCTTCTCAATTTCAGTAGTTAAACTCATCAATCAATCCTTTGATTTATGTGATAGGCCTCTATTTAAGATGAATATTTACCATAAATTAAAGGTATCTTATAGTATCAAACCTGTTATTATAAAACATGCTTTAGTTAAGGAGTTATTGATACTTCAAGTGCAAAATAATGATATAAAACCTTGATAAAAATGTACTTTTAAGTACTAATTAGAAACGCACCACCTTGGATGGTCGAAGGCTTAAAGGTACTCTTGAAATAAGGTAGGGTTAGGAAACGCACTGCCTTAGGGATGGGAAATGAAAGGTGATGGAAAAATACAAAGATTTTTTTTTGGCGGCCTAATTCTCATGGGCAGCCCGCCTAGGTTAAAATTTCTCAAAAGTGAAAAATTTCCAAAAGCAATTTCAATCTTAGCCATTTCAAGGCGGCCTTCCATTTGATGGATCCCGTCAGAGATTTCTCTTATAAACTTTGCAAAACTCTTTGTCTAATGTCTCAAAGGTTAGATTGTATGCATGCATCTTTACCTGATTTGAAATATAGGCCCTCATTTCTTCTTAATCTTCTTGTTGCTTAACTGATGAAGACTTGTTATCTCAGATTTAAGCCATCTTTGTCGTTTGACTTCTAGCCCACTCGAGTTGGCCCATGTAAGTCTTTTCCCAGATTTATCCATACAACTCAGCCTTTATAATGCCCATCGTGGCCCACTTGCTTACTAAAGATTTTTTATCTCGTCATATAATTTGAGAGGATCATTCATTAAACACTTGGTGTCACTTATTGGAAGGATCAAGTTGCCTTTTATAAACCACAATGCCCCCTTGTCTTGTTGTATGAAATGTTCCTCTCTTTTTTCTAGAAGGGATCGATTTTCCTTCTAAACACAATGTTGCCCCTTTGTATTAGTCATTGCCTCTAAGTGTGTTTTGTCAACGACTCAGACAAATAATGGTTTTAAGTGACCATTCTCTCATTTCTCTCCTTTTAAGTTTGGTGAAGGAATATCTGTTCAAAATGAATCTTGAAATCTTGATCTTGCATTTTGTAAACAAAAATTGTTTTGATATGAGTTTAAAACAATTTGCTTTTGAAACCTTGCAACTCCTTAATTATTTTTCTTAGAAAAGAGATTATTTGCTCTTGTGTTTGGCGATATTGTCTTTGGTGAAAGTATGTCATGAGGTGACTTTCTGTTTTTTATGGGTTTCAAACTGAAGGGCTCGAGAAAAAGCTCGACGTTTTATTTGAGAAAAATTGTCTCTTTTTGAACACTCATTTTATCAGCATGAATAATAATGAGTAGCTTGTTCTCGATGTTATGACTCCTATGAAAATGTACTCTTTGCATTTTGAGAGCATTGTTTATTGTTTCAGGTTGCTTGCTTGCTTGATTAGAAGGGACTTTTACAGGTATGTAATGTAGGCTATGGTTTTTAGCTATGAAAGAAAAGGATTCATAAGGCTCAAAGAGTGTTTCAGGGTTTCAAAGACTGAAGATCACTATCAGTAGTTCAACTCTTTGTGTCATTCATCTTTTCTTTTACCGCTCTTCTTTGATTTGCTTTTTCATTGCTTTGCTAAGGCATACTCACTTTATCTTGGTTATCACTCTTTCTTGTGATTTGGGCATGCCTCATAGCATTTGAGTTTCTTGGGCTCTTTTGCCTTTCTAACTTTCTCATGGATTTTTTTTCATTAAAATTCTCACATGCCCCTAGTGTGGGGTGTGATCTTAGTCGGGATTTTTTATGAATGAAAAATTACTCAGGCTCAAAGAGGGACCGCAAGGGATATACTTTTTTAGAATGTGAAAGAAATAACAAAGATGGCCTTTCCTCATTTCAAACGCAAGCAATTAAGATCAATAAACTTTGGCCTCACCCAATATGATGGTTTGGTCTTTGCAAAGAGATGCATTTCATGAGTTTATGAGCAAAGAGTTCACCACATACCATTATTCATGTATTTAAAACAACATGGCTCAAGAGTCATGGTGTGAGGATGACAATTCATTTTCTATTCATGCATTTTGGTTCAGAGTTTAGTCACCTCAATGAAAGAGTTGCTTGATTCATGTGTCATTCTACAAGTAGAATGTCAAAAATATCATTTTAAATAAACATCAAATTACTTTTGAAATCAAAATGCAAGTTCAATTTTTAAAATTCCAATGGGGAAACTGATTTTGTTAAAAGAGATGAATTGAGTCTATGAGATCACGCGAGGCTTTAAAAGTGTATTTGTGAGTACTTAGAGGGAATCCCTTTCTGGATATCTTGGTTATAAATCAAAGGAAAAGACACAATTGAAGGACAAACTCATTATTTCATTAAAAATCCTAAAATAGCAACAAAGACCTTGTACTAGCAAGGTGACACGTAAAAGGGTTAAACACTTGGCGATCATCGATTGGAATTTCTGGAATATTCCAACCGTCCCTCTCTTATGAATTCCTCGACAAGGGCACCTTTCCAATAGTTAGTTAGGGTCACACATAGACCATTCTTGGCCTAGTCATCTTCAGGACAAGTGATCTCTAGATGTCTTTGTTTTGGTAGCTTTTTCTCTCGCCTTTGTAATCACCTTCACTATTATGAACCTCAGTTTCTTTATTTTCTCTAGTGAAACATTTCTCCTCGATCGAGTCAGCAATCCATCCTAAGCAGATAGCTTGTTCAATCCTTTCAGTTATAGCAACCAAGTCAGAAAAATATTGTGTAGAGCTTCCAACCAGATATTCAAAGTACGAGGCCTGTGCTGACAAACAAGTTGATCATCTTCTTTTCCAATAAAGGAGGATTAACCTGTGCGGCAATCTCACGCCACCTTTGAGTGTATTCTTTTATGAACTTCTTGTTGTCTTTTTCCATAGCTTGCAAATTTGACCTATCAAGGCCTACATCCATATTGAACTTATATTGCCTAATGAAGACATCAACTAAGTCCTTCCACTTTTTTATCTTGGTATTGTCCAACCGTATATACCAAGTAAGGGCAACGTCACTCAAACTATCTTAGAAGAAGTGAATCAACAGTTTCTCGTCATAGACTACCTCAGCCATTTTGTTGCAGTATGCCTTGAGATGAGTTATAGGGCATTGAGTTCCTGTATATTTGACGAATCCTGGCACCCTAAACTTCTTAGGAATGACTACGTTAGGTACCAAAAACATCTCGAAAACTTTTATATGGTCATGTAGGCTAGTTTCCTCGAATGCCCTCAGCCTTTGTTCCAGGGCAGCCTATTTATCCAGGCCATCTTCTTTTACCATCTTGTTCTTTTGAGATTCTTTTATTGTAAGGTTAATGGTAGATGACATTCTTATGAGATATGTTGGTTGAGCAAATTGGGAATACATAGCCTGTTGAGACACCTCATTTTCCCCCAGATTCTGTGGATTTACGAGCATAGGTTCAGGCTGAGCTATAAATTTTGCTTCTTCAGGTTTAGATCTCAAGCCCTGTTCGAGTAGGCTAGTGAGCTTTACGACTTCTTCTCTAAGACTTTCCGTCTCTTTTCGGTGTTGGGCTTCCAACTGGGCTTTTTCTTCGTTTTCCATTTGTTTTTTTTTTTTGCAGTCGAGTGTTATAAGTGTTTTCAATTGGGGACCTATATTTCACCTAGAGTGCGGTATTATCATAGTTCATAAGTGAATATTCAAACATGCATGAAGATGAACACAACATATTGGATATGGATTCACTTTTTTTGGGGGGTGACATAACGATCGATATTCTTTGGATGTGTGGTCAAATCCGAATCTGATATTCATTGCAATGCCAAAAGGACATCTGTTTAGCCTTTTATCATTTGAGCTTTCAATCACATTCTTGGTGTCTTTTATTATGCATCTAATGTCTTAGCGTAGCGGTATCTCACCGACATCCAGTCTAAGGCATTCTCCCTCGGTCATTTGTAAAGATTCAGACTCGAGTCCATACTCAATAGTTCTTATCTTAAAAATAACGATCATTACATCACCCGAAAGCAAGTTTAGCTTATCTCAGTGAATTTACACAACGATTAACCTAAAGGATAGGTTCTAGTCATTAAATGTATCGGGTAGCTTTGCTATATAGTCTCAACGATCTTTCGCATGCTCAGTGATCGCCCTTGAAAGTTTGATATGAGGTTTTACAAGTAGCATGAAGATAGAGGCCCTGAGTATTATCAGTTCAGCTTATCGACCACTGTCGAGCAAACAATCATGCGAGAGTTAGATAGTTTCGCGAGCCTTACCCAAGCTAAAGCCAATGGGGTGTCGTTACTCCTCCACTTATCTTAAAGTTGATACCAAACGTATTTAAAAATGAGATAAGTGATGCGTGAAGACCTTAGATCCATATCCAATATATATGCATGATAAACATGACAAATTATGCATGCTAAAATAGTAAAAAGAGCAAAAACAATAAAACTTGGTAAACATAAAATAGCAACAATAAAGAAAAAAAAAACAATACGACAAATATTATTTAGCAATAAAAAGACAAATAGCAAAGCTTAGTCCTAAGAGTTCTCTAGTGGAGTCGTCATTCTGTCACACCCGGACATCACGGCAACCACTTAAAAATTAATCTGGAGTGGAAAAAAAACAGATATTTGGCATCTTGTTCTTTTAGGGGAAAATGTCTTTTTCAAGGAGTCATTACCTAGTATTAGGGTCACTAGAAACCCTAAACTGATCAACAGAGATTCTATGGTACGGGACTGGTTACACAAAAGGGAAGATGTTATCACCCCTTAAGCGTCCTACCTAAGATAGATTGCATTGCTGGTTTTGTCTAAAATTGCTAAGAATTTGTTCTCTTTTTCCTTTTCTATCCTTCCTTTCATGTTCCTGACTCTGGCATCAGTGAACAATTCCTACGAATATTTCCAACTCTGGTGTTGGTAAATATCGCGCAAATCCAAAAAATGTGATACTCCTGACTTTAGCGTTAGTGAATATTTTCGCAAAAAAATGAATTTGAAGAAGAAATTTTCTGTGCTATTTTTCTTGTTTATCCTTTATTTTTATTGACCCTTTTCATATGGAAATAAATAAAAACCTTGCACGACATATTTGCATTTAACAGTAATAGTCCACAGATTTAGCACATAGCTAAAACAAATACAAGCACAAAGGGAAAAAAAAATTGTGTGAGGGGCGTGGCCCATAAATAAATCAACGAAGACCCCCAAATATTTTTGGAATTTTTTTATATCGAAATGAGGCTCGTTTGGCCAAACATCAAACTAGAATGGGCATAAAAATTATAGTTAAGGCAAACATAATTTGGGCCGGCTGGGCCTAAAGCCCAGACCCGACCCATTCTTTTTTTTAGGGCTGGGTCGAGCCCAGCCCACTGGACCCAGCTGGCCCAACCTGGTCACTAGCCCAAGCTAGTGACCCGGCTGGGCAGCAGGCACACGTGAGGCAACTCACGCGTGCATTGCTCAGTACGAAGGTAATTAATTACCTTCGCACTGTTTTGCACATTTAAATGAAAGAGACCCAGCCCACTGGACCCAACTGGCCCAACCTGGTCACTAGCCCAAGCCAGTGACCCGGCTGGGCAGCAGGCACACGTGAGGCGACTCACGCGTGCACTGCTCAGTGCGAAGGTAATTAATTACCTTCACACTGTTTTGCACATTTAAATGAAAGAACATAACAAAGCAAGAGAAAAACGTTACCTAGCGAAAGTGAAGACAGGGACGGAGATGAAGATGAAAGTGATGGTCTTGTCCGAAGAATGTTCTTCTTTCCCTCGCTCCTTTCAGTCTCTTCTCACTCTGCTCTTGTGTTTTTATTTTGTTATGGGTTCTCCTCTGTCTTTGGGTTTTTTTATTATTTTTTTTGCTCCTTTGTTTTCCCCTCCGTTTCTCCATCCTTCTGTTTCTTATCCTCCTTCTTTCTCTACTGTTTTCCTCCCTGTTTTCTGCTTCTTTTTTTCTCTCTTCTTTCTGGCTAATCGCTGGCCTTTTATAGGGGCAGAACCAACTGGTTGTTCCCCAGTATGCCTCTTCTTTTCTTAGCAGAGGATAAGTCTTGTGGGGACTTGGATATGGGACTCAATCCTTATCTCCCTTGGTGTTTATCTCCATATGGATACTATTGAAACCCTGTGTTTTGGGTAGATTGGGACACCAACAGTCCTGCAACTACTGGACTGTTGGTGGTGGTTTCTTCCCCGTCTCAAAGACTTGCTAACTAGAGGGAATAATCTGAGAAATGGCGATAGAAGTCGTGGAGATTGTCCGTTCGTTTATGGTGGCAATTAATGTTCTTCCTCTCCTTCTTTGCATGGAGTTTCTTTTGTTCTTAGTGGAAGAAAATGATGACCAGAAATGAAAAACGGCGTCATTTCTAGACTAGGCGGCCGTTTTTCAATCTAGTCCTCCCAGTTTCAACATTTTTTTAATCGGGCCCCTGGACAAAATTTTGGCGCCTTTTACAAAATGGTCCCCGAACCATAATCACTTGTAATTTTGTCCTTAATTAACTCAGAAATTTAATATTTATTCAATTATGCCCCTGATTTCATTAATTAAACTAAATCTAAGGTTAATTAAGTGCTCAAACTTATCCATTCTTCAATCAAACTTCCAATATCATTAATCAAACCCAATCAAAGTTTAATTTAAACCTCATACCTGTTAATTCTTTCAATTTCTTTCAAAATTAACTTCTAAAGTCATAAATCCAATATGATTAACTCCTCAAAGCTTCTCATTTGTGTTGTCTTGATCCAAACCTCAATTTTTCATTTTTTTCATTTTTTGAATTTTATGTTGTCAAAAATCGGGTTATGACAACTTCAATGACTTTTTCTAAGTACGAGCAAAAATCCAAGATGATACAATTAATTAAAAGGGATTGTTTAAAGACCAAAGTCGGGGAATTACTGTGTATGACCAAAGTACATTGCTTTGTGGATAATATAAAGAAGCCTGTGTCAGTCTTGAGTTTTATGGATGAGACCCTGTTCGAGAGGAGGTATGAGAGAATCACCCATTTGGTAAGACTCCTAGTATAGATTTCAGTAGTCAAGGTCTTAATGCATTTCTAGGACCCGGTTTATAGATGTTTCACCTTCAAGGATGTTGACATGACCTCTACCGATAAGAAATATGCTCAGATCTTGGACTTCCTAAACAACTTGCATAAAGTGTATTTTAGATAAAGATCAGAGACATTATTGTCAAGGTTGCAAAATTGTTGCACCTAGACTAAGTCGATCAGTACAAGACAAACAACGAGGGGTTCAAGTGGAAACTCATTGAGACTAAGCTAAAGGTAGATAAAGATAAAGGAAAGTTAGGAGAGGAGAGGTACTAGGCGGTTGCTTTTGCTATCTTTAGGTTAGCCTTGTTTCCTCCAGAAGTTGTTGGAATCATTAGTGTCGAAATCGCCAATACCTTTGTTAAATATGAACGAACAAGGAGTAACCCTTCTTCAACTATCTTGGCTAAAACTTTATTATCGCTAAATCATTGTAGGGTGTTTGGAAAGGGAGCAATGTGGTGTTGTATTCCTCTATTATTCATATGGTTAATCAGTCACTTGAAAACCTCGAGAGAGGTTTTCAATCATTTATTGTGGTTTAACATGAGGTTCTTGAAGCTGACTTTGAGTGAATATTAGAAAAGCCTAGATAAAAAAAGCATAGGTAGAAAAATACCAAGCATTCCCTCAAAGTAACTTCAAGTGGAAAACCCTATAGGTAGGTAATTCATCTTAACCTATGAGTTGTTGTAAACCCCGGAAAAAAAATAATAAATAAATAAAAGTCCAGAAATTCATGTATATGATTAAAAACAGAAATTCAGAAATTTTTGAATATAAATTTCTGGGCGAAATAATTCGAGACATTATAATAAACCTGGTATTGTTGAGGGTTAGATTTAATTGAAGAGAATAATGCACTTAAAGGAAAAAGGGGGTCTAAATGTAAATAAGGAAAAATATAGAGTATAAATACTCTCTCCTCATCAAAAAAAAAATCGGTAGGAACCATAAGGAGAGAAAATAGAGAGTTTTATACCCATTCTCGATAAATCAAGAGAGAAACACTAAAATTTTAAGAACCCATCCAAGATTAAGAGCTTAAAGATGGGATAAACACTTGAGAGCAAAGGATTACTAAGAAATTGAACAAGAAGAAAAGACAGGAGGGAAATTGAACAAGAAGGAAAGAAAAGAAGGAGTTGAGAATCTTCAACTGGTTGAAGATCAAAATCTTAATTTGTACCGGGTAAGGTATTCTAAACATGATCTTAAAAATATTCATTTTAAATTCGATAAATAATTGATGCCTTGATATTGAATCATAGGTTAGGGTTCTTAGACATAAATTGGGGAAAAAGTACTTATTGTTGAGATTAAGTTAATTCATGTGTGTGGTATATAGTTTATGAAAGTATTGTGTGAAGGGGAGGAGGAGACGAATCTGGACAGACTTGTCTCCTAACTGTCGATGAGATTTCAGGTAAGAGGATGAGGGGATTAGGATCGGATTCCCCATAAAAATTGTAGATTTGAATGTTAGCTAACCAAGGAAACTGGTCTTGCTCAATTTGGAAATGTAGAACTCCAGTTATGGGTTACCAACTGAAACTGAGTCGTGACTGATTTATGTAGGGCAGTAGGACTAATTAGTAAATGAACAATTTTGACTATCTTGAAGGCAAAATTGGGTTCTCCTCCATTAGAGAACTAATAGCCTCGTGTCTTAGCTTTCCAACGAGATCAATCTCAGTTAAAATAGAGTTTTAGAACTTTAGATATAGTTAAAAATCTGATGAGTGTTCAAACAGTAACAGTTGGAAATTGAACAGTAACAGTTCAAAATTAGACAGTAACGGTTGGAAAGGTCAAACAGTAACGGTTGGAAAGGTCAAACAGTAACGGTTGGAAAGGTCAAACAGTAACAGTTGGAAAAGTCAAACAACTGTTAAGGTCAAACAGTAACAGTTGGAAAAGTCAAACAGTAACAGTTCAAAGTTAGACAGTAACGGTTGGAAAAGTCAAACAGTAACAATTGAAAAAGTCAAACAGTAACAGTTGGAAAAGTCAAACAGTTCAAAGTTAGACAGTAACGGTTGGAAAAGTCAAACAGTAACAGTTGAAAATTTGATAGTAACAGTTCAAAGTTAGACAGTAACAGTAGACTTTCACGTGAATACTATAAATAAGAATATAAAAGAATTGAGTCATACGAACACTTGTGTATTGAGATATTAAGTCTGAAAATATACATGATATATGTATGTATGTTATTATGAGGAAATGAACATGCATAGAAAGTAACATATGAGTAATGGATGAATATGAATTCTCTATAATATCGACTTGAAAGAATCATAACAAAAAAAAAAAACTTCCTTGTGATTCAGGAGGAGCAACCAGGATCGGATCTTCTATTAGGGGAGGTTGCGAGGCAGGCGAAGCAGGTGCGTGATTTTCCCTCCTATTTGCATTTATACAATTTAGAATCCTTCTGGTGAATGCAATTATAATAAATATCGTGTTCAATGTAAATAAAGCCTAGTGTATTTACAAGATTAGCTTCGGCTAATGGCATCCGTGATGGGATTGCCGGGATATGACTTACACGATTAGCTTCGGCTAATGGCATCCGTGATGGGATTGCCGGGATATGACTTACATGATTAGCTTGCAAGGTCACCCAGTTTATGCAAGTAAATAAGATTATTCAATTAAGAATATACAAATGGGTGTTAATTGGGTTTAAAAGATTTACAAGCAAAATATAAGTTCTTTGTTAGAATTCTCATGGATTCGATAGAAAGTTAATACTTCATTCGTATTTATTACATGAGCATACATATATTCTTTATCAACATAATGGTATGTTTATTTATGTAACAGGTCCATCAAACATCCAGGAAGATCATTAGTTTAGGACTCTACCTTGCAAAATTTGTGTAAATATTTAACTTAAAACAAAAGGGAATTAACGTGTTTATGTGGTATACTTTTGTGCAAGCCTTGATGTATTTATAAAGATTCAGCTTAACATGTAGTATTTTAGTTATCTTGTAATTAACCCTTTTGAAATATCTAAAAACACTTCTTATATTGTAAATACTTTCTTTGCATGTTAGTATTCCTTTTCCTTTAAATTTTATGATATAATTGTGTTGGACTATGTTTATATTGAACTTACTCGTAGGATATATATATATATATATATATAAATATATATATATATATATATATAAATATATATATATATATATATATATTGTGTGGATTGTATGAGATGTGGAATTATGAGGTTTGATATAAGGACCGGAATTAAGGGACCTTGTGATGATGGGTTGTTTGAGTAAACTAATAATAGTCGATAACTTGGGATGTCCTAAATGCAAACGAAACTCTGCCAAATTTTTAGGAAAAAAAAAATTTACCCTCAAATAAAGAGGATATTTTGGAATTCTTTTAACATTGATTATATCAGGACTATTACTGGTATCAGAGCCCTAGTATAGGTTCTGGGAAGAAATCAAAAAGGGTTGTTGATGTTCATTAATTTATTGCAGGATGGTACGTACCCGTCAAGAGATTAGAACAGATCTATCCTCTGTAGGGAGGGGGAATAGAAATATAGACTTTTCCGAGGGGCAAGAAGAGAGCCCTTTGGAAGATACTGCTTCACATGCACCGGTAGTATCGACTCAAGCAGGGCATGAAGAATCATCGGGGCCTCAAATTAGACAGGCACCAAGGCAAACTGGGGATGTTCGGCCGACCAAGTCAGCCCCGCGGGAGCGAGTAGAGGAGCCCCCTCAGACTACACCTGCAGGGCCATCTGTTTCTTATGTTGATCCGATGCTCTTGGCCCAGCTAGTCAAAGCAGTAATGGAAGGCATGGCTAATGCTGCCACTCCTATGCCAACACCCCCACCTACACCCATCATACCAACCGTTTCAGAAGCAGCTACAGCTACTAATGACGTGGTACAACTAGTTCGTTTGGTGAAAAGTATGAGAGAAATAGGTTGTGAACCCTACTCAGGTGAACAAAATGCTGAGGTGGCGGGAAGGTGGATTAGAAAGGTGGAGAAAACCATGATTCAAATTAAGATACCACATGATCTGCGGGTAGATTGTGCTACTCAATTACTATCAAACGGTGCTATGACTTGGTGGGAGACAGTTCAGTTGAGGAGGGCTACAGAAACCCTATCCTGGGATGACTTCAAGATAGAGTTTGAGAATCAATATTACTCCAAATATCATCGGAAGATGAAGGAACAAGAATTCCTAGCTTTGAGACAGGAGGGAATGTCAGTACTCGAGTATGAGAGACAATTTCATGATCTCTCACTATTCGCACCACATTATGTCCCATCAGAACAACACATGATAGAAAAGTTAAAGGATGGTTTCAGACAAGAATTAAAGCAAGGGTTGATTGCTTTGCAATTCAAGACAGTAAGGGAACTGATTGAAGCAGCACAGGCCTTGGAGGCTTGTATGGAAGAAGGCCAACAAAATCATGGGGGTGCAGGAAAACGAAAGGATATGGAATTTTTAGGTAGGCCACCACTTCCAAAGAAAGGTAGAGGCGAACAGTTTCTTCAATTCAAAAAGAAAAGGGGGACGTCAACTAGCTTCCGATAGGATATCAGTGGGAGGTCGGGAAGTGGTCAGACCCGCTCCAGGGTTATAGCTGCAAGGGGGCATAATGATCAGAAGGAAATTAGCTACCCTCGATGTGCTCAGTGTGAACAAAGACACCCTGGGAGTTGTATGGTTTCTCCTGGACGATGCTATATATGTCGAGGAGAAGGTCATAAGTTGAAAACCTGTCAGTACTTAGGAAGAGGATGTCATCACTGTGGTGAGAAGGGTCACTTTAAAAGGGAATGCCCCCAGTTAAACACTGAACAGCCTCAGTGACATAGGCAACAAAGTCAGAGTCATCAGCAGTCTATCACAGTAAATAGACCGGGAAGGTCAACTCAATCAGGAGCTAACTCAAATAGGGGACGACCCAGAGTGCAAAATGAAAGGGATCAAGAAAGGGTTTTCCATATGACCTAGGAGGATGTCAGAGCAACATCAGATGTGGTGGCAGGTATGCAACAAATGAATGACTATCAAATGTATGTTTTGTTTGATTCTGGTGCCACTCACTCCTTTATAGCAAATAAAAATGTAACCAAGTTGAGTAAGGAAACAAAAAGGGTAGAAAAAGAATTTATTATTGGGACACCTTTGGGTGAAACTGTGGAAACAAATGTTGTATTTGAAGGGGTGGGAATTAACATTAATGGGTGTGAACTAAAAGTAGATTTAATACCCCTAGAATTAAGTGATTTTGATATAATTCTAGGTATGAATTGGTTGGGCAAAAATAAGGCTCGTCTAGACTGCTTTGCAAAAACAGTAACCTTTCAAGGGGCTAAGGGTGAAACAATGGTCTTTAAAGGGGAGAGAACTTCCAACTTTCCAAATATGATCTCGGGTATGGTTGCGAGAAAACTACTAAAGAAAGGTTGTACAGCATACCTTGCCTATGTGATAAATTCAGAAAAGGGTAAAATAGGGTTGTCTGACATTCCAATTGTAAGGGAATTTCCGGACGTATTTCCGGAAGAATTGCCAAGACTACCCCCAGAAAGAGAAGTTGAAGTTACTATAGATATATTGCCTGGGGTGTCTCCTATAGCCCAACCACCGTATAGAATGGCCCCAAAAGAATTGGATGAGTTGAAAATTCAATTGCAGGAGCTTTTAGACAGGATTCATACGACCAAGCAACTCACCTTGGGGGGCACCTGTATTATTTGTGAAGAAGAAGGATGGAACGTTGAGGCTTTGCATAGATTACCGTTAGCTGAATAAAGTGACGGTAAAGAACAGATATCCACTTCCGCGGATAGATGATTTGTTCGATCAGTTGAAGGGTGCCAAGGTATTCTCAAAGATTGATTTAAGATCAGGATACTACCAAATGCGAATCAAGGGGCAAGATGTGCCGAAAACTGCCTTCAGAACTCGCTACGGACACTTTGAGTTCTTAGTTCTACCCTTTGGATTAACTAATGCTCCAGCACTTTTTATGGATTTAATGAACCGAGTATTCCAACCATACCTTGATAAGTTTGTTGTCGTATTCATCGATGACATCTTGGTTTATTCCAAATCCTATGAGGAGCATGAACAACACCTGAGACAGACACTACAGACTCTAAGGAGCCGCCAGTTGTATGCCAAGTTGGATAAATGTGACTTCTGGTTAAAAGAAGTTACCTTTTTGGGGCATGTAGTGTCTTCAAAAGGCATTTTTGTGGACCCTTAGAAGGTAGAAGCAGTTTTGAGATGGGAAAGGCCTACTACGGTAACTGAAATACGTAGTTTTCTCGGATTGGCAGGCTATTATAGAAGATTTATCGAAGGGTTTTCAACGATAGCAACTCCATTAACACGACTCACTAGGAAGAATATAAGATGGGAGTGGTCAAAGGAGTGCGATGAGAGCTTTCAAGAATTGAAGAGAAGACTTACTACTGCCCCCATACTAATCCTTCCATCTGGAACAGAAGGCTTTGTAGTCTACAGTGATGCCTCAAGAAAAGGACTGGGTTGTGTTCTAATGCAGCATGGAAAAGTAGTTGCCTATGCATCGAGACAACTGAAGACTCATGAAGTCAACTATCCAGTTCACAACTTAGAATTGGCAGCAGTAGTTTTTGCTTTACGAGTATGGAGGCACTACCAATACGGATCCCAGGTCCAAATTTTCACGGATCATAAGAGCCTTAAATATCTGATGTCGCAGAAGGAGTTGAATATACGACAACGGAGATGGGTAGAATTAATTAAAGACTATGACTGTATTATAGATTATCATCCAGGAAAAGCGAATGTCGTCGCGGATGCTCTTAGTTGTAAAGACAAAGTGATTAAGAGTGGACCAACGACTTGGAATGAGGAAACCATGATTGAGCTAAAGAGATTGAGGGCAATATTAGGTGTGAGTCTGGAAGGATCTTTAATGGCTCAACTAAGGGTGAAGTCAGGATATCGAGAGCAAATATTAGAGGCACAACAGCATGATGATGAGGTGTCAAAAGTGAGAATCAAACTGGAATCGGGGGGTGAAACTCTTTTTCGAATGGGTAATGATGGAATAGTGATGTTAGGGCGACGTATGTATGTGCCTGACAACCAAGCCCTTAAACAAAAGTTACTACGAGAAGCTCACGAGTCTAAGTTCACTGTACATCCTGGTAGTACTAAGATGTACCAGGATATGAAGTAGTACTACTGGTGGCCAAATATGAGAAAAGAAGTGGCTGGTTATGTGGCAAAGTGTAGTATTTGCCAACAAGTAAAAGTAGAACACCGAAAACCGGCATGGCTGTTACAACCATTACCAATCCCTGAGTGGAAGTGGGAGATGATCATAATGGACTTTGTGTTGGGACTACCTAGAGAAAAGAGGGGAAATGATGCAATCTGGGTCATTGTGGATCGACTAACTAAGTCTGCCCTTTTCCTACCAGTAAAGATGATAGATCCAGTCGACAAGTTGGCTAAGATTTATGTGAACGAAGTTGTAAAGCTTCATGGAGTCCCAATATCAATTGTTTCAGACCGAGACCTAAGATTTACTTCACGTCTCTAGCCGAGCGTACAACGTGCCTTGGGGATAAATTTGAGTATCAGCACTGCCTTTCATCCGCAGACTAATAGCCAATCTGAGAGAGTTATTCAGATCTTAGAAGATTTACTTAGAGCATGTGCTTTGGAATTTGGTGGAAACTAGGAGGAGCACTTGTCACTAGTAGAATTCACGTATAACAACAGTTATCAGACAACAATTGGAATGGCCCCTTTCGAAGCTCTTTATGGCAGAAAGTGTGAAACACCCTTGTATTGGGAAGAAGTTGGGGACAGAAAGCTGTATGGAGCGAAATTAATACAATCACTACTGAAAAAGTGAGGATCGTTAAGGATCGAATGAAAGTGGCTCAGGATAGACAGAAGAAGTATGTAGATATTCGAAGAAGACCACTTGAATTTTGTCCTGGAGATAAAGTATTTCTGAAGGTAGCTCCATGGAAGCACATGCTGAGATTCGGCATGAAGGGGAAGTTAGCTCCGAGGTTCATTGCACCATTCGAAATCCGAAAACGTATCAGACCTGTAGCTTATGAAATAAACTTGCCCTCATAGTTGGTCAAGGTTCACAATGTATTCCATGTTTCTTTGCTGTGAAAAGCCGATGTAGACCCTTCGAGAGTGTTACCTCAAGTGCCAGTAGAGGTAAAAGAAGACTTAACACTTGAGGTGAGACCGATAAAGATACTCGATTGGGGCGAGAAAGAACTTCGTATTAAGAAAGTTCCCATCATCAGAGTCTTATGGCGAAGCTCACAAATTGAGGAAGAAACATGGGAGAGAGAATCAGAAATGAGACGAAAATTCCACGACTTGTTTATAAACTTAGGTACATCACTTAAATTTCGAGGACGAAATTTCTATTAGGAGGGGAGAATGTAAACCCCGAAAAAAAAATAATAAATAAATAAAAGTGAAGAAATTCATGTATATGATTAAATAAAAACAGAAATTCAGAAATTTTTGAATATAAATTTCTATGCGAAATAATTCGAGACATTATAATAAACCTGGTACTGTTGAGGGTTAGATTTAATTGAAGAGAATAATGCACTTAAAGGAAAAAGGGGGTCTAAATGTAAATAAGGGAAAAATAGAGTATAAATACTCTCTCCTCATCAAAAAAAAAAATCGGTAGGAACCATAAGGAGAGAAAATAGGGAGTTTTATACCCATTCTCGATAAATCAAGAGAGAAACACTAAAATTTTAAGAACCCATCCAAGATTAAGAGCTTAAAGATGGGATAAACACTTGAGAGCAAAGAATTACTAAGAAATTGAACAAGAAGAAAAGACAGGAGGGAAATTGAACAAGAAGAAAAGAAAAAAAGGAGTTGAGAATCTTCAACTGGTTGAAGATCAAAATCTTAATTTGTACCGGGTAAGGTATTCTAAACATGATCTTAAAAATATTCATTTTAAATTCGATGAATAATTGATGCCTTGATATTGAATCATAGGTTAGGGTTCTTAGACATAAATTGGGGAAAAAGTACTTATTGTTGAGATTAAGTTAATTCATGTGTGTGGTATATAGTTTATGAAAGTATTGTGTGAAAGGGAGGGGGAGACGAATCTGGACAGACTTGTCTCCTAACTGTCGATGAGATTTCGGGTAGGAGGATAATGGGATTAGGATCGGATTCCCCATAGAAATTGTAGATTTGAATGTTAGCTAACCAAGGAAACTGGTCTTGCTCAATTTGGAAATATAGAACTCCAGTTATGGGTTACCAACTGAAACTGAGTCGTGACTGATTTATGTAGGGCAGTAGGACTAATTAGTAAATGAACAATTTTGACTATCTTGGAGGCAAAACTGGGTTCTCCTCCCTTAGAGAACTAATAGCCTCGTGTCTTAGCTTTCCAACGAAATCAATCTCAGTTAAAATGGAGTTTTAGAACTTTAGATATAGTTAAAAATCTAATGAGTGTTCAGACAATAACAGTTGGAAATTGGACAGTAACAGTTCAAAGTTAGACAGTAACAGTTGGAAATTAGACAGTAACAGTTCAAAGTCAAACAGTAACGGTTGGAAAAGTTAAACAGTAACGGTTGGAAAGGTCAAACAGTAACGGTTGGAAAGGTCAAACAGTAACAGTTGGAAAGGTCAAACAGTAACAGTTCAAAGTCAAACAGTAACGGTTGGAAAGGTCAAATAGTAACAGTTAGAAAAGTCAAACAGTAACAGTTCAAAGTTAGACAGTAACGGTTGGAAAAGTCAAACAGTAACAGTTGAAAATTTGACAGTAACAGTTCAAAGTTAGACAGTAACAGTAGACTTTCACGTGAACACTATAAATAAGAATATAAAAGAATTGATTCATACGAACACTTGTGCATTGAGATATTAAGTCTGAAAATATACATGATATATGTATGTTATTATGAGGAAATGAACATACATAGAAAGTAACATATGAGTAATGGATGAATATGAATTCTCTATAATATCGACTTGAAAGAATCATAACAAAAAAAAAACTTCCTTGTGATTCAGGAGGAGCAACCAGGATCGGATCTTCTATTAGGGGAGGTCGCAAGGCAGGCGAAGCAGGTGCGTGATTTTCCCTCCTATTTGCATTTATACAATTTAGAATCCTTCTGGTGAATGCAATTATAATAAATATCGTGTTCAATGTAAATAAAGCCTAGTGTATTTACAAGATTAGCTTGCAAGGTCACCCAGTTTATGCAAGTAAATAAGATTATTCAATTAAGAATATACAAATGGGTGTTAATTGGGTTTAAAAGATTTACAAGCAAAATATAAGTTCTTTGTTAGAATTCTCATGGATTTGATAGAAAGTTAATACTTCATTCGTATTCATTACATGAGCATACATATATTCTTTATCAACATAATGGTATGTTTATTTATGTAACAGGTACATCAAACATCCAGGAAGATCATTAATTTAGGACTCTACCTTGCAAAATTTGTGTAAATATTTAACTTAAAACAAAAGGGAATTAACGTGTTTATGTGGTATACTTTTGTGCAAGCCTTGATGTATTTATAAAGGTTCAGCTTAACATGTAGTATTTTAGTTATCTTGTAATTAACCCTTTTGAAATATCTAAGAACACTTCTTATATTGTAAATACTTTCTTTGCATGTTAGTATTCCTTTTCCTTTAAATTTTATGATATAATTGTGTTGGACTATGTTCATATTGAACTTACTCATAGGATATATATATATATTGTGTGGATTGTATGAGGTGTGGAATTATGAGGTTTGATATAAGGATCGGAATTAAGGGACCTTGTGATGATGGGTTGTTTGAGTAAACTAATAATAGTCGATAACTTGAGATGTCCTAAATGCAAACAAAACTCGGCTGAATTTTTGGGAAAAAAAAATTTACCCTCAAATAAAGAGGATATTTTGGAATTCTTTTAACATTGATTATGTTGGGACTATTACAGTTGTGGAGATAAAGAAATGGATCCTACTGATTGGTTTAACTGGTTAAATTGGTTACACATACTCGCTAGTCGCTAGGCAGTTGAGAGGCATTTGGCATGTTCCAAAAACTTAAGGTTTAGTCGAGTATACCTGTTTGTTTAAGGAGTCTGATTCCTTAGCTGAGCCATCAAACGTGATTGGGGGTAGCTTGTATTAGTCCATAGGTGAACGGGAAGAGTTACTATGAAGAAGCGATGGATTATCTGAGGTACTTGAAAGTATGAGAATGCAAAGCCAAATGGTAGTTAACAAAACGGGGTCATTTGTCACTGAAGAACCCAAAAGAAAAATGATTAACAACGAACAAAAGCTACAAGATGAGTTGGATAAGTTGAGAATTGAGCTACGTAACAACATGAGTCAATAGAAATTCTTAGAAAACTAGTTATTTGAAGAAGAAAAGATGAAGGCCTTCCTAAACTAGTAGTTGAGGGAGAAGGATGAACGGGTGGCCACATTAATACAAAACTTAAAATGGAAAAAAAAATGATCAAAAGATAGCCATGAATTCTAAGGAAATTATAAATGAGATCCAATAGCAGTTGAAGAAAAGAGTGACTAAGTATGATGACCTAGTAAACAAGCATGTGATGTTGGAAAAAGAACTGCTAACTATGAAAAAAGGTTCTGAAGACAAGAGACGTGTTGACAAGGGAGTGATAGCTTCTTTGAAGAAAGAAAGCAATCACAACAAAATGAGGTTGAAGACTAAAAAAGAGAAGAATAGATTAGTTAATCTCAGTATTGAGGAAGAAAAAAGCTTAAGAGTTCAATAGAAGGTCCAATTTAATGATGAGAGAGAAGCAAAAGGGGCAGTTGGTTTAAATATAAGGGAGATCAAATTAAAGCAAATGCCTTGAGAGATCAGGTCTCTATAATCCAGTTAGCCTGAGCTAGAGTTCTGAAAGAAAGAGTTAAAGAAGTTGAAAAAGCACTACCTAAGATATTCTGTTAATAAAGTCGATAACATCAATATCATTCCTTTAGCTACCTTCAGACATGGTAGACCAAGTATCAGAACATCTTATATGTCTGTCAAATAAATAAATTAATATCAATATTATTTTCTTAGCTGCTATCAACATGGTAAACTAAGTATCAGAACATCTTATATGTGTGTCAATATATCAATTAATATTGATATCATTTCCTTATTTATTGTCAGCATGGTAGACTAAGTATTAGAACATCTTATATGTTTGTCAATATATCGATTAATAACGATATGATTTTCTTAGCTACCATCAACACGGTATACTAAGTATCAGAACATCTTATATATCTATCAATATATTAATTAATATCGATATCATTTCCTTAGCTACAGTTAACACAATAAGCTAAGTTTAGAACATTTATATGTTCATCAAGGAAATCAATGAGTATAAGCAAGTACACATTTTTACTTAATTCAATTCAAACCATATACTTTTTCGATCATAAAGTTCATTCCGTCATCATGATTATATCTTCAATTGTTCATGAATTTACATTAAAAACAAGCTAATCTAACTAAATTCATCAACTATAAATCAATAACATAATTTCCCCTCAATATCACACATATACTCTAATTCATAATATACTAATAAAATCAATTAAATTCTTGTCAAGTAATTTAATTCATTTCTAGTCATCATTGTCATAACACACACCTTAATTTCATGGAATTTTTAAACATTTAACTCAAACAAACAACTTCTAATTTAGCAACAAATATGGTCAGCCCGTGCCTTTCATTACCAAAATAATTCCTACTTCATTTTTCCATAATTTTACATCCACACAACGTATTCAATCCCACTTGCTTTAATTACACCAAATTTTGCAATTCTCTCAAATTTCAACAATAAACCCTAACTAAAATTTTGAAATTTTTTTTTATCAAAACCATTTAAATTTCCCTCAAACTTGGATGGATGGGTTTAAAAAACCTTACTAATAGATTATATGAACTTTGAATGCCTCCTGTCAAGTTTCCACTAATCCTTCTTCTTCCTTCTTTCTTTCCTAATTTCTTTCTCTAGAACCATACTTTTCTTCTCACTTTAACACTCACAATTATTATGTTTATGTGTTTTAACTCCACTAATCTCACTTATAATGTCTCAAGAGTTTAATTTGCCTAAGAAGTTTAGAGAAAAAGCAAGGAAGAAAAGAAGGAGGAAGCTCTTCCTTCTCTTTCATAGAGGCAGGGGGTTTCCATTGTCTCATGTCTCTTTAATTAATTCTAGGTAATTATCCGAGTTTCTGATAAAATTTGATACTATATTTGAATGAATTTGTTTGCATTCATCAATTAACCTTAGGAAATACATTATTCCCAATTTAAATTTTTTATTATTTATTTTATTTATTATTTTATTATTTTCTTTCATCTAGAAATTCCATTATAATTGGAGATATACTGACATATTTTATTCTCGACCCTACGGTTCCACAACTATTATTATATTTTTATTTTTTATAATTAGATATTCATTTAAACTTGCTTAAAATACATTTTATTTTCATATTTACTTAAATTCTTAATTTGGGGTTTACACTAATTTTTTAGTTTCAATGATACAAGATCTAGAACTCTTTTACTAAATCTAACTATTATATCAAACACTCTTTATAATCCAAATACTGATATATTTAATTCTTTATGATATATGGTATGTTATGTTGTGCTCATATAATTAGGTCTTTGTTTTTGTTCTTGTTTTATATTGTTCAAATTTTTTTTTTCTTTATAAGGTATCAAAACATCGATGTTCAATTCTAAAGGATTTTTTAGAGGTGCTATTTCGTGTTCAAATGTGAATTTAAAATTTAGTGCTTTTTTTATATGCAAAAAGCAAATTAAAAACTTGTGAAGTAATCAAATAACATGAATGTTTTGATTACAAAAAATAACTTAACGTAGGATCATGGAACTTGCATTTACTAGATGACTTTTCAATTGATTTCAAACATGCATTAAAAATCCTTAACATAAAAACATGAACTCATATATCTTTTTGGTATTTTCTAGGTTTTTTGGTAATGAAAATTGCAAGTTTGCTGGTTTACAATGGCAACTACAAACTTACTATTACAAGCCTATTTATTATCGCTTGCAAAATTAGCTTACCAACTATTGCCTAGAAGTTATATGCCTACTAATTGTCATAATCTATTTTTGGGTTATTCTCCAAATTCATTTTTTCTATTCAAAAAAATCAAAAAAAATTAAAACTAAAAAAAATAATAGCAATGAGAAAAGGATGCTGGAGCGCCCTAAAAATGACTAGAATTTGGTTAAGGAGGTTCAAAAATACAAAGATTGAAATTTGACAGTATTTTGTTGAGTGATAAAAGCCCTGTTGACAAAGAAAATTCAATTTGAAGAAGAAAAATCTAAAATCAGATGCTTATGGACTTAATTAAATTTTATTGAAGGTTTAATTGAATTTATGGAGGGTTTGATTGCAAGAAAAATTGATTTTTAAGCCAATTTTAGCTATAATTAGGAGAAATAAAGTTTTGGGGTCAAATTATAATTTTTGAGAGTTGATTTGGTCAAATCAGGGGGCTTAATTATATAAATATTGAAGTTTGATGGCCAATTAGGGACTTAATTGAAGAAATCTAAACCAAGAACCAAATTGGAAAAAGTGCGTAAATAGAGGGGCTGTAATTAACCAAATCAGGGACTGAATTGAAGAAATTGAAAGTTTATTGATCAATTGAGAGTCAAATTGCATAAATCAAAGACCAAGGACTAAAGTGAAAAAGGCAGTCAACTTCAGGGTTGACGATTGAATTTGGCAGGGATGCAATTGAATTAATTTTTAGAATCAAAATTACAATTTAGGACTTGATGGAACAAATTATAAATTGAAGACTGATTTGGATTTTGACACGATTTTGCTGCCATTTCCTTTTAAATTAAACGGCATGTTTTGTCCAAAACAGCACCGTTTCATCCACTGTTCAAAAAAAAAGCCCCAAACGATGCCATTTTGAACGGCATTGTGGGTCTTCTTCTTTCCCTGGACGCGCGAGGCAAGGGAAGAAGAAGATTTTTCTCCCCTGTTTTTCTTCTCTCCCTCTCTCTTCTAAAACTCAAAAAGACGCCGACTGAAACCCCCCCTCCACTTGCCTAAGCTTTAACCCGTGGCCTACCACGGTGTGGAAAACAGAGGGGTTATGCCCTTCGGGAGGTTTTTGGGGTGGCTGCATAGTGGCCGCCCCTGCCACTCTTCCCCTATTTTTGCCTATAAATACAAGGGAAGAGAGAGCACAAGAGGGGGGAATGGTCTAAAGACCGAAGGCAGGAAAAAAAAAAAGGAGGGGCAACAGAAAAATAGAAAAAAAGAAAACAGAGAGAGAGAAAAAAACAAAGGAGAAAAGAAAAAAAAACATAGGAATAGAGAGAAAGAAGAGAGGAGAAGGATAGAGATAGAGAGAAGAGAACCGAGAGAGGAAAACAGAACGAAAAAGAAAAGGAGAAGATGCAGGGATGGCACCTCTACACGGGGAAGAAGAAGAAGAAGAAATAGCAGCGCCACCGAGTCCAGCCATCATCTCCGCCAACCTAAACCACCGCAGACGATAACAAACACACCCCTTCATTCCAGGTAATCTTTTCTCCTTATCTGCTCCATCTTCCTATTTGTTTCATTTGCATGCAGAATGTGAGCAATTCACATTCTGCGGCAAACAAAAATAATTATTTGGCTACTATTCTGTGCTCGGTAACTAGCTAATTATAAATTGTTGGGCCGGTGCTAGCCCATTTTTAGGTTGGGTCGGTGCAGGCCCAGTTTTATGTTGGACCAGGTCTAGGCCGTTCCAATTAAAAATATTTTCAAAAAAACATTAGTGATGTTTTCGCATATTTTTCTATCAATTTTGGTTAATATCGATTTGTATTTTTATACTGTAAAAATACAAATCCGGTATTAAAATACCCTATATTCATCAAAACATAAAAAAAAATATTTTTTTTTTGTTTCATGCATGCGGTCAAGTCTCTCAAAGCTAAAATCATATTGTATTTTCATACAACAAAGAAAACTTCAAAAAAATATGTTTTATCATGCATTTTGACTTTAATAACTAGTTTATTAAAGTCACGAGAATTTGGCCAATATTTCAAAAATTCTAAAAAAATATATTTTGTTTTGTTTTAGTATCAGGGATTACGAATTTATACGTAAAACATATTCCCAATATTAAAAAGGTATTTCTTTTGACAACATAGAACAGTTAGGTTTTTTACCCGATAAGATAAGGATCTCCTTACAGAGGAAGACTTTTCTTAAACCGTAGACAGACCGACAATTAGAAACCAACAAGACCTTAGATTTTATCAGACAACAAAACAATGCATCTTATCTTAGGTAGGGCGTAGTTGGGGTGCTACTATCTTCACTTTACGCAACCAATCTGCATACCCAATCTCTGATACTAGTTAGGGTTCCTAGTGACAAGAATACTAGGTGGCGACTTCCATTCAAATTTTTCACTGATAAAAGACAAGAATTCCTTGTCTCCCCATATAATGATATAATTGTGTGAGAAAAATACATACATTGTAATTTTATAATATTAAAATTTAAATATTAACATTGTAATTTTATAATATTAAAATTTACATATTAGCATGTGACATTGAATAATTAATCATATAGGTTTCACGACCAAAATAACCCCTGGCATGTAATATTTGATCATTTTATTTTTATCATTCAATCAAACAAACTTAAAGTAAAATGGTGTTAAAGATAACGACAAACAACATCCACTAATAGAAAACACTTTTCATTTTATTATTTTATTTTTAAATTTTTTTTTTTGCTGAAAAGTAGTTTTTTTTAAGTAAATTCCAGGAAAGTAAAATATTTTTCAATGTTTGGTAGTGTAATGAAAAATAAGTTAGAAAACACTTTTCAGTATTTGGTTACGCTATATAAAATGAGTTGAAAATAACGTATTAATGTTTTATGTTTTTCAAGTTTATTAAAATAATAAGAAACACATCTTACAAATTAAAAAGTTAAATGAGAACGAAATTAAAAAAAAATATAATTTCATAAATTATCTCAAATAAAATAAATAATAATCAAAATAATAGATATCAAATCTAAAAAATAAAGAAAAACTGAAAGATGAAGAAATTAAAATAATAATAATTAACATTTCATAAATTATTTCAAATAAAATAGGTAACAATCAAAAGAATAAGAACCAAATTTGATAGATAAAAAATTTCAATTAAAAAATGATAAAAAAAAACAAATAATAATTATAAAAATGAAGACCAAAATTAATATAAAAATTAAATTTTAAGAGATGAAATTAAAAAACAAATATTCAAAACAAAATATATATAGCAATCAAAAGTTTGAGGTCCAAATTTGATATAATCAGCAAATAATATGATATTTTTAAATTTTTCACAACTTCCGGAAAGTGTTTTCCACCCAAAATAAAAGGAAAACACTTTCCTGGAAACCAAGCTAAATTTTTCTGGAAAGTGTTTTCCGTTGACCAACTTTTCTAATGGCAAACAAATACAGAAAAAATTGAAAAATAATTTCCTGAAAACCATTTTCCGGAAAACAAACGCAGCCTTAGTGAAAGTACTTGTCTAAATCAACTTAGAATATATATATATGTATGTATGGAAACACGATACAGACCGCATTCTTAAAAATTATTTTAATACACCGCCACCATACATTTCTATACAAAAAGCACGGAAACACGATACAAACCGCATTCTTAAAAATTATTTGAATACACCGCCACCATACATTTCTATACGAAAAGCACTTTGAACCGCCACTGCCACCACAATCCCAAACAGACCAATATATATATATATATATATATGTTTTTATGTTATATGTTTTTATGTTATATGTTACCTATTAAACATTGAAAGATAATTCAAATTTATGTTCATGAGTTTGTCAAAGAAATCAAACAAACTAATGTAAACTTATATAAAATTATTCAAACATTCTACGATAATAACTATTCACAGTTATTTATTTAATAAATAATTGAAAACAATCTATTAGAAATTAGAAAAAAAAAACAAATACAATAAAGTAGTTTAGGATAAAAGAGAACAAACACATCCACTTGAATTCCAAATATTAGCACAGTAAAGACATTATCAGAATACAAGAGTATATCTAAGAATCAACGTATCCAATGCCTTTTCAATTTATTTATTTTTCAGAGAAGAAAAA
>Ga0325405_1000492_pt1 | contig 38206 bp, 21 predicted proteins | sample PopdelMetagenome_21_FD_205663 | JGI IMG/M metagenome (GOLD analysis project Ga0325405, IMG submission 205663) | Populus deltoides microbial communities from Bellville, Georgia, United States - Xylem-Control-R2 | ecosystem: Host-associated > Plants > Phyllosphere > Stem > Wood/Secondary xylem... | reverse complement strand
ATGAGGGAAAGAGAAAATCATTATTGCCTTTAATTTCAACCACGAAAAAAAATTGATATTGGTGTCAGCGGGTTCCTTTAAATGAGAGAAGTTTCATTTAGATGTTATTTGACCTGAACCTTACTTAAGAAGGTAAATACGGGGTTGGAAGGTTCTTTTAGTTCGGGATTGATTTTGAGCTTTTTAACCAATTTCTGGGTTATTTATGCCATAAATAGGTTTATTAATGTTTTAGGGGTTTCTATAAGGTGTTTTAAGGTAAAAATTGAGTTAAAAATAAGTTTTCGAGTATAAAACATATTTCCCTGACTTTTTAGTGACTAGAGTAGACTAGTAGACGACGCATCACATGAGCTTTTTTATTTTTTACAGACAAATTTGCAGACGGATTTAAATCCTTTGATAATTTTATTTGTAAAAATAACATGTCATTGTACTTGTTGACATTTTTTTCATTCATTTTTTTTCACTATAATTTTTCTGGTATATACTAATAAAGTATTTTGGTTGGTGTTTATATATTCAATCAAAAACATTCACCGCAATATAATAACAAAAATATTTTATCAGTGTGTCCTTTTTATTTTTTAATTTTTGGAAGTGCTAAACATATTATATTGTACAAAAAACAAAATAAGCTATAGGATGAAGCACGTGCAGGATGAAGCACATGCACGTGGCTAGCAAAGACTATTTACATAGTTTCTTGAGCCAAAGGACTGAGCAATTTAGAGGATGTATAGTATGATTTATGAAAAGTATTTTTTTACTTTAAATAATAATTTAAAAGTTTTTTTATATAAATAACCTAGGAAAAAAATAAGTTAAAAATATTTTAGGTTATGAATATATTTAATAAAAATAACTGGAATTAACTTTTTTAAAGAAAAAAATAATATAAGTCAGAATTCATAAGTTCAAATTTTTAATTTTTTATTAAAACAAAAATTTAATCTAAATTTGTAAAAAGCTTTTGATTTAAACCAAAATCTATTTCTAAATAAGTATATTTATTATATTTATATGAATCAGAAGTTAGAAAACAATTTAAATTAATTTGCAAAAATCATACAAAACGAAATCTAAGATACTAACTTTTATTCAACTATAAATCAATAGTATACAGGTTATTAACAACGTTAGATCTATACTAAGCTAGAATAGAGGGGAAATTACTAAAATATATATATATATATTAAATGGAGATTTTAACTATATGTGTTTGTGATTCAACTTGATTCTTAAATATTTTATTTATTGTTTTTATATATTAATGTTAAAAAATAAAAAAATAAAAAATTATTTTAATAAATTATTAATTAAAAAATATTTTTTAAAAACATTTTAAACTGCACTACAAAACACGCATTTAATCATGAAAAATACACCATGCAGTACACTTAAAAAACAAATGGGCTCTTAAGTTAGAGCCAAAATGATAATATAGTTTTTTGACGAAATATTTAAAAAAGTCCCTTCTCCTTGCAGGATTGTATAGCTCCATCAAACATGTCTCCAAGACCATACTTAAATTTGAATCCACAATCCAGGAGCTTCTTGGATGAGAGGCTACATATTTTATAACCTTCAATGTCCTTCAAGGATGAAATGGATCTGCATCCAAGAGAGAGACGTCAGGTCCGCGAAATAAATTAAAAACAGCTTTCTAATTTAAAGATTAATGGAAACATGTAGGAAATGCAGGCTCACTCTCTTGCTGGGATTTGAAGATCTGGGTATCTAGCAGAAAGAAATTCAAACATCTCATTGAGCGATACTTCGTTCGATGAACAAAGATATCTCCCTTTTGCATTAGAATTTTCAAGCAGAAAAATGTGTGCCATAGCCACATCATCTATGTGTACCATGTTCGACTTGATAAGGAATCGATAGTGATTCCTGTTGCCTGCACATTCAAAGCTGTCAAAAGTTCTTGTATGAATGCTGCAGCTTATAGCATCCATTAACATAACTTCTAGGAAGTGATTTCTGACATTAAGTTTACGTTTGTTTCATATAAAATAGCTTACGTGAAATATTTTCCTCAATTTTCTTATTTATTTACTTGACAAAACTTAGTAATTGTAAAATATTCTTTGAAAAATATTTTGATGTAAGACATTTTTCAAAACAAGTTATTCTACCTGAAAAAAAACCAAGCCTAACTCATATATAATCCAAAAATAAGTTTTTTTTTTAATAAATAACTTATGATAAAAATGATTTAACATAAACACATGACTGATAAAATTGATTCACAGTAACTAAGGAAATTAAGTAGCATAAGTTAAAATTAAAATTCATGATTTTTTTTATTAAAATGAAGATTTAACTAACAACCTTTTAATTAATTAGTTTAGAATTCATTTTGCAACTAAATAGATTCTGAATTGTTTTTAAGCCGAAAGTTAAAATGAACCAGTTTGCAAGAGTCATAGCAAATGAAACTTAAGAGAGTGAAAACATACCCAGAACCATGGCTAGTCCCATGTGCACAGACCTTGGGATTTTAGGACAAATGAAGGGACCCAACACCAGGGAAGGAATCAAAGTCACTAGATCCAATCCATGTTGTTCGGCAAATTCCAGAGCTGCCCTTTCGGTATATGTCTTGGCAATCAAGGAAGGATTGCCAATTACATTTAGACTTCTGAAGTAATCTATGTCTGTCCATGCACTCTCATCCGCCACTTGTTGACCATTTCCACTAAATAAAACAGTCGATATACCTGAAGTGTAAACAACTCTCTTCACTGTCTTTGAATTTAGGCATGCCTGCAAAACACCTATGGTTCCTTCAGTAGCTCTCTTGATGACCATTTCTTCTGCTTCTTCTTTCGTAAAACCAGTTGGATGAGCCACATGAAAGACTCCTGTGCATCCTTCAATGGCCTCGTTGAAACTGTCTGGTCTGTCAAGATCCGCGTTAAAAATCTTGAGTCTCTCTTTCGCTCCTGGTAGATCTCTGAGATAGCCGATGCCCTGTTTACCATCTGGCCATATAACATCAAAGGATTCATTATAATTAGTTTCGCTCTCGATCAGTAAAATCATGCTAGCAATTAACTTCATTCAATACTACATTTTTTGGATGCTTGGGAACTGAGGTTGACACTTTCTTGAAAAATCGAACTCGCAACCTTTTTCTCAAATAGGGAGAGTGGAGTCTCTTCTTAGGAGAGAGGGGGGGGGGGGGGGTCGCGGCTAGAGCCTCATTGGAGACCATATTGATTATGAACACTATGCCTTGATTTTGGCAAGCAAAAAGTGTGGGATGAGCATTACCTGTGAGATTAACAGAGGGATTGAGGTTTTCTCACCTTTCGGTAATTAGCAGGGCCAGGATGCATCATAAAGACTATATTACAAGGATGGAATATGTAACAATGAAGATGATGTTGACCATTAGTGAAAAGTAAGGACTATATTATTGTGTTTGATATTGTTATTGGTGGTGCTTTTCTGCATACTTCTTTGTGTCATCAGCATATAATTTAAGTATAAAATCATTTTGTAAAACATATATACAAGCTAAGAAGCAGAATCAACTAGGAATTGGAGTAAATCAAAATTCAGAAATGGTATAAATGTTGGCACAAATTAGCTACAAATCCTTCCTGAAAGCATTTTCTCACGGGAAACATGTACAGCTATCGCAATCATATATTGAAGCTCAAACACTATCATGCCTGCTACTACAATGATCAAATCAATAAGAAGTTATTTTATTCAGAGATAGAAAAATGTAAGCACTGACAAAGGAAATAAGAATCTCACCTGTAGGGTTGGATCTAACAGTGGTTCGAACAGTGTAACCTTGTTCAAGAAGCCTCATAATCAACCATGAGGCAACGAATCCTGTTCCACCAGTTACACAGACCACACCTTTCCCTGAATATTCTTCCATTTCTCCTACGCTGTAAGACACCGAACTGCCTTCGTTAACAAGGGTTACTCCCGGGGCCCCGACGTATTTCTGTATAAATCCCCGATGATAACAATGTGAAATGACTTGCAATTGACGTTCTAATATTCTATGCTATAAATCAATGATAGTCTGTAATGAGACGATGATAATGGACAAACAGTCCAAATTATTTGTCCGTCCAAGAACAACGTGCATTTCATGCTCCCCTGTTTGTTTGTTTATTTTATATATATAATTGAGAAATTTATGCATAACTCATTATTTTTAGAGAACACTAACTATTTTATCTGGGTATCACTGCGGGTTGGTTAAAAACATTTTAGAAAAGAAATAAATATACAAGCTTTTTAAATGTGTTTTTTTACAAAAAAATCTTAATTATAAATAAAAAAGTTTATGCATGTATTTAATTATATAAATAAAAAATCTTCTATGTTAATAAATGAAAATGAAAAAAAATATTGACATGTTTACTCAACCCGTTTCACTGCGAATCAAATAATTTTTTTTTCTAATGAAAAAAATACATAAATGTTATTAATTTATTTTTTAACATTGGGTACAAAATATAATTGTGAATCAAAAAATTATTGTTTATATATAATAAAATAAAATTAAGATTATATGTGTTAATAAAAACATGTAAGATCTCAACTTAATTTTTAATATTTTAGAAAAATAGACAATATTATAATTGCTATATTGAAACATTAATTTTTTAGTTTTTATATAATAATTTAAAGTGTAAAGAACAAAAATTACATAAACAAATTACAAAAGAATGGAGATAAATAAATCAAGTGTAGAGTGATAAATATTCAAAGTGTAAAGAATAAAAAATAATAATTTTTTTTCAAAAATCTAAAGAAAAAAACAAAAAAAAATATCACAAAAGAATAAAAATAAAAACAAAAAATAGTGATAAATAGATTAAGTATAAAGAGACAAAAAGAGAAAAACTCTAAGCAAATTTTTTTAAAATATAAATTAAAAATAAATTATAGATTTATCATCACTGCGGTAAAAAAAAATGAAAAGATTTATATAATTATCTCATTTTTACATTGAGAAAAGGTTTCCTTTCAGTATATAATGTTTTGAACCTCTCAACTTTGGAATGAATGATTTCTTTAATTCTACACAAAATGAAGCGTGATTTGAATTTTATAGTTATAACGAGAAGATAATGGAAAATATTAAACGTGAAATCTCATACTGTATATATATATATATATATATATATATATATATATCAGTCATTAAATGAATTCAATTCCTTCAATACAGTAACACCTATTGAGTATACGATCAAAGTCCCACATTGGCTAGAAATGGGGAAGATCATGGGTATATAAGGATGGACAAATATCTCCATTGGTATGAGGCCTTTTGGGTATAGTCCAAGAGCAAATCCATGAGGGCTTAGGCCCAAAGTGGACAATATCATACCAATGTGGAGATAGCTGGTGTCCATAGTCCTTACAAGTGGTATTAGAGCCTAGTTCCAGAGTTAGCCATGATGGATGAATCCTCGGAATTCCGAACAAAAAGTGGTTGGCCCCCAATCACGATGTAATTCATGGATCAGCTCTATTGAATAAGCGATGTGCTCCAGATGCTTCATGGACGTGTCCTGATCCAAACACGGTGAAGAGGAGTTGACCTAGAAAGAGCAAAAAACTCTCAAGTCAGGTAGTGCTCTTCAAATGCTTCATGGACGTGTCCTGACCCCAACACGGTGAAGTAGAGAATGAAGAATCCTGGTTGGTAGAGAGTGGACGGATGAATGATCGGTTTGAGGGGAGGCTCGGTGGTCCTTTGTTTGAGGAGAGGATTGTTGAGTATACGACCAAAGTCCCACATTGGCTAGAAATGGGGAGGATCATGGGTATATAAGGATGGACAAATAACTCCAGTGGTATGAGGCCTTTTGGGTATAGCCCAAGAGCAAATCCATGGGGGCTTTAGGCCCAAAGTGGACAATATCATACCAATATGGAGATAGGTGGTGTCCATAGTCCTTAGAACACCTTTTTCCTCTTTTTTTCCATAGCTCGCTAGCTAGGTAGCTTCTTGATCTTTGTTAATCTCTCCCTCTAATCTCCTAACGGGTATTTAAACTAACTTGTCAAGAGGGTAGAGATGAGGGACGAGAGAAAGAAAATAAAAAGAAAATATTGTGGCATTCCTTCTTGATCATGAATGAAAAAGTCATGACAAGTGTTTTTGTTTGCTTAGATGATAGATTAATGAATAATACAACTTGAAACATTTTATTTTTAGAATTAAATTGTTGTCTTGAATATCTATGCTTGCTATAATCACCATTGTCTTCATAATTATGTAAAAAAAAATTGTATTTTGTTAACATTAATGTAAGTTCTATAATTAACATGTTATTTTTATATTTTCATTTTTAAAATAAAAAAAGAAAGAAGAAAAAAATTATTCATCAGATAGCATGTTTTCATATTGGATTCTTATAACTTTTTAACCATTAGCATTTCTAAATCCTTAAATACTTATCCTGGTTTTCTAAAAATTCGAGTTAAAAAATATTTTGCTATTTACTTTCTGTATTTAGAATAAACACCATATCAAAGCGCCTTTCATAAATTTTTTCTATCATTTAGGTTAGGTTCAATGATTCCAATATGGATTATTTATTAACATGACTTGAACGATAATTAGTCATAAGTTGTCATCAGGATGATCAATCTTAAAATTGTCAATTCATAAAAATGTTATCCAAAAGTAATAACCAAGAGGAAAAAAAAATAAACCAGACTTTAAAATGAATAAATTTAAGCCAACAATCAAGGTATAACTTATCCTAATAATCTTGTTATCATCTTGTAAATAGATCACCAATAAACCATGCATAATAAATTATTAGGAATAAAAAATAAGACAAGTAATGCAATCTACCTTGAATATTACGCTTTAAAATGATAATATCTTTTTTTTAGTATAAATATTTTTTTATCATAATTTTTATTAACTAATTAGAATTTTTTAATAATCATAATACCATTCATTAATTTTCACAAAGTTAAGATGTTTGCCTCTAGCTCTCACACACAAAAAATAGCATTTCCATAAGAAAATGAGGACAAGTTACAACGGTGACGTCGAATGCGATACGAGGCATCATTGTTATTGATATAATTCGAAAAGCTTGAATTAGAAAGTGAATATAAAAATAAATCAATATATAGCTAAATCAACAAACTACCTAGCTAGTGTTTTCTTAGTAGATTATTTGAGAATAAAATAGACTTTGTATACATATTATGTTTTCGAAATATGACATGGCAAGAAACTCAAATACATGTAGAAATAGGGTTGAAATGATATCTTTTTTTTTCGTCCAATACCAGAGCCCCTAAGGAACAAAATAGACTTGATCATAGTTGCAATTTATGGTGCTTCTAAGGTTGAAGAAGATCAAATCATATACAATTAAATACGTGAAACAAGCTTTATCAATAATTAAAAAAAAATGACTCGATTTATTGAATAAACAATAGTTAAAAAAGCTTCCTCCTAAAAAGATTCAAGTTTACGTTCAACTCTACTATTTAGTTGGAAAGTTTTTAAACATGATATTTGAATGAAAATACTATAAATATTTAGTTTTTTTTCAAACTCAACTCGTCAGGTTCTAAATTTATTTTTTATAAGTTACCAGTTCGAGTCTTACAAATCTTAGGGTTGCTAAAAACTTACATGGTCATTAACTTCAGGGTCCGTGGGATTAGTCGAGGTACGCACAAGCTAACCCAAACACCCACGTTAATTAAAATTAAAAAAAAATTGGTACATTTCCCATTATTGTTAGAATAAAACACCTTAACACGTTTAGAGAATTAAGCGATTACTGTTGTTGTGAATTATTCATAATCATAAAGAAATTATGATCTATATTTTACTACATATATCCATGTAAACCTAGAAAAATCATCAACTACCACTACAAAATAGCTAGATCAGTACTACGAACATATGCAGGCCCTAAATATTAGAATGAATTAAATAAAAAAAGATCGGATGACAATGATTCACTATTATTGAATATAAAAAGCCTTTTGTCTTAATTAAGTTAACAATAAAAACTAACACGGGTAGTTTTGTGGAATGATCTGATCGTTTACTTTTACAATAACTGTCTTGGAGAAAGAAAGTGCTGTTGAAATTACTTATTAATCTCAATTAACAAACCCATTAATCACTTACGAAGAGAAGAAAAGGATAAGTTGTTGCCAAGATTATTCTAAATAAACCCCTTCTCCTTGCAGGATTGTATAGCTCCATCAAACATGTCCTCTAGACCATGCTCGAATCTGAATCCACAATCCAGGAGCTTTTCCGACGAGAGGCCGCATTGTTTGTAACCTGTAATGTCCTTCAAGGACCTGTACACAAGAGGGATGTAAGGCTGGAGAGATACAGGGAAAAAGGCCAGCTAATAAAATAGAATGAACTTCCTTCATGAATCAGAAACATGTAATTATACAGGAAATGCGAACTCACTCTTTTGTTGGAATTTGAAGATCTGGGTATCTAGCAGAAAGAAATTCGGACATCCCAGTCAGTGATATTCTGTCCGATGAACAGATGTACCTCCCTTTCGCACCAGGATACTCGAGAAGGAAGATATGTGCCATGGCCACATCCTCCACATGTACCATATTTGACTCCATAAGAAGTCGATATAGATTCCTGTTGCCTGCACATTTAACATGAATGTTCAAGTATCTTTATAGTCTAATGAAACTGTAGCAAGGATTTAGCCCATGATTGCTGAAGGAGTTCTTGTTGATCAGGTGTGCTAATAGCTAGGGTGTTTGGCCCTGCCCAAACCGCAGCGTTTTTTAAAAAAATGATTTTTTTAAACTGTTTTTTAAAAATTAATTCAGTATGATTTCTTGTTAAAGAGAGTGATCATACCCATGATCATAGCCAGCCCCACGTATAACGAGGCTGGGATTCTGGGACTATTGAACGGACCAAGAACAAGAGAAGGAACCAAAGTCACTAGATCCAATCCATGCTGCTCAGCAAATTCTAGAGCAGCCCTTTCCGTTATTGTCTTGGAAACCGTGTAAGAACTGGCAGTCAATTTTAGATCCTTGAAGTAATCTATGTCTGTCCATGCACTCTCATCCACCACTTCTTGACCATTGCCACTGAACATGATCGCGGCTGCGCTTGAAGTGTAAACAACTCTCTTCACTGTCTTTGAATTCAGACATGCTTTCAGAATTCCTAAGGTTCCTTCCACGGACCTTTTGGTGGCTATTTCTTCTGGTTCTCTGTCAACAAGATCGAGGGAATGAGCCAGGTGAAGGACTCCCGCGCACCCTTCAATGGCCTCATTGAAACTCTCTGGTTCGTTGAGATCTGCTTTGAAAATCTGGAGTCTCTCCTTCGCTCCCGGTAGGCCTGTGAGGTAGCTGATGTCCTTGTTACCATCTGGCCATATAATGTTAAAGAAGAATCGGTGCTCATAAATGTTAGTCAGCATTAATTAGCAAACAAATCCTACTTAAATAGGTTCTCTCCATAGTTGAGATATATATATATATATATATTCTAGGCATGACATATGAAAAAAGGTCAGTGAAATGGAAAATATCAAGAAAATAGCTTCACCCGGAGAAGATCGAACGGTGGCTCGAACTGCATAACCTTGTTCAAGTAGCCTCGTAATCAGGCATGAAGCGATGAATCCTGTTCCACCAGTTACACAGACCGCACCTTTCCCTGAACACCCTTCCATTTGACTTCCTTTTTTACGCTACTATGAGAGACTACTGATCTCACCATGAACGAGGCTCAGATCTCTGTATTCCTTCCTTGGTTAGCACATCTTTATGCATACATCCGGGCGAAGAAAACGATGCAGAGTGATTTTAACTTTCATGCCCTTATTTCCAAGAAGGTATTGGAAACAAGTAAAAAAATGTCAGGACAAAAATCGCCCCTCTTAAGACAAAAATAGTATTTATACATGATTGTATGTCTTTATGAGAAAAATACTTCAGGTGAGTTAACGAATATATGTTCGGATTTCTGAAGTACCTCCGGAAATGTCAACAAATTGGATCTAATTTTAAATAAATCCAAACTAAGTCATTGTTAATTACGTATAAAAGTTAGCAATGGGTTTTGTTCTTTCAAGTTGTTTTTGAATCAATTTTTGTTCATAAGATAATAATATTAATGATATTATCTAAATCAAAATTATTAACTTCGAGAAAATATCTTTCTCCCAAACTGTTCTTGAATAAAAATCCAAACCGATAAGTTAGAAAGAAGCTCACGTCCGAAGCTCATAGGATATCCATTATTGCTCATGATAATATGATGGGAGGCGGTCCGACGGCCGCCAGAGGTTGCCGGAGACCGTGTGCTTTCGATTTAAGAATTTGTATATTATATGATTGTGCTTGGACCGACCCCTTTGACGCGATCATTCTTAAAAGAACACTCTCGATGTCTCACGAAAACAATGCTGGATAGGCAATGAAAAAGTTTCTTATTAATTCAATATATTAAAAATATAATTAACTAGTTTCTCATAAATGTTTTTACCAAATTCTAAATATTTATCCAATTCTCATCCTTCCCATATTTTTTTCAGAATTAGAATATTCTTAGACCAACTTTTCTGAATTGATATTAACTCCTCTTTTAGACAAACCATAATAAGGTATTTATAATAAAATTTCCTCTTTATTTATTTAATACTCATCCATTCTATAATTAAATCTAAATATTTTTAGATTGAAATCCTAAGAGGATCCTAAAATAATTTTATGACTTGAATGCATTTTTTCCAGAAATTATCATAATGCTAAAAAATCTCGTTAGTGTTATATATATATATATATATTACAGGGAAGCAAATCAAGCTCATTTTCAAATAAATAAAATAAAAAATAAAACTAGAAGCCTAAAATGAAAACATTGATAGGCTATTTTTAATATTAATTTATTTTTTCTATTATAATAAGTTATAGGGGTTGATCTTTGTATAAATTTAAGATTAAATTATATACTTAAATTTGTTTTTTGAGAGTTGTTAAATTACTCCACGTTATCAAACCCAAAAATTTCCCTCTCACTAACACATTAATTACTAATTGACAAAATCAAGAAAAAAATACAAACACACAGATATATATATATATATATATATAACTTTCCCTGTCCCCCTTCTCCCTCACAGAACACAACCATCATTTGTCCTGTGTACCATGGATTTTACTTCTTACCTGCCCAAGGAATCCTCATATTCCCAAATTCGATAAACCATATAACAATTCACAAAAAAATCACTCGAAAACACCAAACCCACAGGACAAAAAAACCTTCTTTTTGTTTCCTGTCTAGATTTATCTTTTAAGTTAATTTCACTTAAAATCCAGTCTACTAGAAACCCATCAAAGAAAACTTGAAAAGTTTGAGTCTTTTTTTTTATTATATTATTAGTATGCATAGATCTAGAGCTGTTATGGCTTGGAATGTGTTCAAGTTTTGTACGGCGTTAAGGGGTTTAGGCTCGATCATGATCTTGTTGGTGCTTGGTGTTGTTGTCGTCACATATTATGCTGTTGTTTTGAATAATTATGGCCCTGCTTTATATGATGGTGACATTGATTCTCTCGTTTCTCTTGCTGTCTTGATCACATTCCATTCTTTGGTAAGATTTTACTAAGAAAAGTGATATGTATGTTTGTTTTTGTAGAGTTCTTTTGCTTCTTAGATTTGTGCTTTTTTTCCCTAATTGTTTCATTTAAGTTTTCGAAAGTGGGTTTTTAAGGATGGTAGTATTTTTTTTCTTTTTTAATTTTAAGTTCAGAGAATTTAGATGGAGCTAAAAGGGAGTCTCTTGAGAAACTTGGGAGAGAGAACAAAAAAAAAATTCAGCTTAAAATAGTGTAAAAACAGCAATTTGTTCGTTATAGCTGTTGCTTATGTGAGTATTTTGTCTGAATTTTGCAGCTAGTGATGCTATTATGGAGCTACTTCTCTGTTGTTTTAACTGATCCTGGTAGTGTGCCTCCTAGTTGGAGGCCTGCTATTGATGAGGAAAGAGGGGAGGCCGATCCATTGAATGGGTCGGAATGTAGTGGAGTGCAGTCTGACCAATTAAATCAAAGAATCCGGTATTGCAGGAAGTGCAACCAGCTGAAACCACCTCGTTGCCATCATTGTTCTGTCTGTGAGCTTCTATGCTATGATTTCTTCTGTAGCATTCTTTAGCTTTAGTTAGTTTTTCCACTAAAGAAGATGATTTGGCGTTCTGTTTCCTTTCAGGTGGGAGGTGTGTGCTAAAGATGGACCATCATTGTGTATGGGTTGTAAATTGTGTTGGGGCCTTAAATTATAAGTATTTCCTTCTATTTTTGGTTAGTTGGCTTTACTGCCTCACCCCGCAGAAGTTTCCTATTTCAGAATTCTTGTTAACTTAAACAATGTGATTTGCTTCTTTCTATGCCTTTTGGCAAAATGTTGGTTTTTTTAACTGATTGTTGATGTATCCCTTGGGTTATAAGGGAGCTGTTTATTGTAATGAAGATAGGCTCTTGTTTTGTTTAAATGGTAAGCATAAATGTGGTTTGATGTTCTGTTTCATGTCCCAATGGGTAGCAGAGGGAGTTATCTATGGTTCCATGTTTTCATCCAGGGCTCATCATAAGAAGCTGAAAATATGTTGCCTTACCACATCATATTGTCTAACATATAGGAAGTTTGGGACTTAACTAGTTGTCTAAATATCCTCCTGGTGTCTTGAGTTTTGACAAAGTTTGAACTGCCTGCCTGTATATATATTAGCACACAATCTATGCTTATTTAGTGACAAATTTTGTGATCATACCAACAACGTGCTCCTTTCCTGTATAGCTTTATACTTGGATGATATAGCCTAGGCTGTTTGACAATTCGCCAATTTTTGGTTTAGAGTTTGGTTTAACCTGGCCAAGATTTTCTGTGGACTGCCAAACTCCAGCAGCATTAATCTCAGTGTCTACCTTTTGAACCTGATGACTCAGAGGTCATTATTTATGAGTGTGTTGTTTTCATTTTTCACTTCTTCTTACTTTCTTTCTCTTTTTTTCATTTGTAATCCAAAAGTGAAGAAATTGTCTTGATTTTAAAACATTGTTCACCTTTTAAAGCTTTGATAAATATATAATCGGATAGAAATGCTTGCAATAAGAAATAGTTTGTTCCTTTTTATTTGTGAGGTTGTACCAAATTGTCGGTAGTCTGACTTAGAATATCCTAATTAATTGCAATCTTAAATTTTTTATGCAGTTCTATACATTTCTTGAGACAAGTCTTGTAACTTTATCTCTTCTACCACACTTTATAGCATTCTTTAGTGATGGAGAAATTCCTGGCACTCCAGGCACTCTTGCAACCACATTTCTTGCCTTTGGTAGGTTCTACTGAGCTTAGCTTTCTAGCCTACTTAATGGTGAAGTCTGCAGTAGTCTAAAACTATTATTATTGTTTTACAGTCTTAAATCTGGCATTTGCATTGAGTGTTCTGGGATTTCTGATCATGCACATATCTCTGGTATCTGCCAATACAACAACTATTGAGGTATTTTTTTTTTCCACCTAAGTTTGTGTATTTAGACCAGATGTCAATTTGTCAGCTTTTGCATTTTTGTTCTGTGGCATTCGGCGAGTCTCTTTGCCTGCTTTGTGGATATGGTATAAGAAACCATGGTGACTCTTTGTAGTTTCAATGTCTAATAAAAAGCTTTCCATGCTTTGTGGACGTGGTATAAGAAACTATGATGACTCTGTTTGCAGGGTCAATGTCTAATAAAAATTGGTAGACAAGTAGGTATTTGTGAAATAGTTTAACTACTGCACTGGAGGGTCTTCATATCACATCATTGTGTTGCATTGCCCCATGCTTGTGAATGTTCACAGCTCTGGTCTTTGGTACTCAATTTCCTTGGTTTTGTGTGGATCTCCTGATACACAATAATTGAAAGCATGTTTAGAATTGCAGCCATTTCTGTTAAAGATCTGCTGATTGAGCTGCTATTGTCTTGTTTTCAGGCATATGAGAAGAAGACCACCCCAAAATGGCGCTATGACCTTGGTCGAAAGAAGAATTTTGAGCAGGCTAGTACTTTCTACAAATTATTTTTGATGTTTGTTTCTTTTCTTTCGTGCCTGAATGAAAGCTAAGAAAGAGTAAAAATTAATGCTGTCACTGCTTTAATGAACTTGTGATGTTATTTCCTTTTGAATTATTTCTTGGCAGATTATGTGTGAAAGGTGTGAGAATCCTCATGGCAGGATGGCTATAAAATACAATACTCTTTTCATACTCAACAATCTCACTACATTGTCAAAGTGCAATATCATAGCACTCTTTCACTGTAAATCAGAAAAACATCATATTAGCATGCCAATGTTATGTAGCCATGATAAATGCCTATTAGCTTTAAGGAATGTGTTCAAGGTCTGCAGTTATCTTAGGAAATTGTTCCTAGCATGCTTGATATTTACCTCTTTTAACGTGCATATTGTCAAGCTGTGTTGAAATGGCAATCATCAGGCCTAATAAATTGTTGAAGTGGGATGTCAGGTTGTTATAATCATCTCCTCTGCTGAATATTCTCGAATGTGTTGTGCTTTTGTTTCAGGTGTTTGGAGCAGATAAGCGATACTGGTTCATTCCAGCTTATTCAGATGAAGATACAAGGCGGATGCCTGCACTTCAGGGTCTTGAATATCCATCGAAACCTGATTTTGATTCCCAAGAATTCTAGGCAGCAGTTGTGCATCCATGAACTAGGGTTTTTTTTTTTCCTGTACAATAGATGTTCGATTGCAAATTAACCAGTATACAACTTGCAGCTGCTAATTCGCCCCTAACCATTCATTCCCACGGACATATTGTAGAAATAACCAGAGAGAGGGGAGGGGGGGGGGGGGGACAGGGAGCATTGCATTGAGAAGCTGATCAGGTGAATCAATACCTAGGTTGCTTGAATAGTGGGGATGGCATGAAAGGCTGATGTTTTATATATTGTTCTGACTATCAGGAGCTTGAGAATTGTAAGATAAGGAATGTGGATTCTTTAGCACGTGGTGCGTTGCTGATGTTTTTGCAAGTTTTGTTGTACCATTTGAATGGAAATATAGAAAACTAGTCTGGTTTGCATTGCCGGATCTTTCCATGCTTGTTTTAAATGGAAAATATACTTCAACGCTGTGCTTGTGTGCCATGAGTCATAAACTAGGCCTTGTTAAAGGAGGATCAATGATTTATCATCTTACTGGCTTGTGTGAAATATGTGTAGTCTTCCCAGTCAAATTTGTAGTGTGAGAGCCGTTGGTGATTCCATTCGCAATAATGTTTTCCTTATTTATTATTTGTTTGACAGAGAGTGTCTAACCCGAGTCTTTTCTAGAGTGTCCTTTGACTTGTAAAATCATCAGCATGAAAATGTTTGTTCTTGCTTCTCTTTTGTTACAAGTTCGCTAAAAATTTTTCTGATCGTGAAGAAGAAAGAAAAAGAAGACAATAACCAACATAGTGAAATAAATAAATAAATAAAACAAAAATTGTTCTCTGAAGACGTGCTTCAAAGGATTGAAGTAACAACTTGGTAACAAAGATTTGGCATTAAATTTTGTAACAGAGAGTGTAAATAACAGCCTGTTCCTGATGTGATAACTTTGGATTTTAAAAATTTCTAAGATATCTAAAAATCGTCTTGAAGAAATTTAGTTCTGATGAATACATATTGATCCGAGAACATCATAACTATTAAAAAAAGATTCCGTAGTATAACAGAAATGAAAAGGAAAGAAGGAATAAAAGGGATCGAAAAAGAAAAAAGCCAAAAAAAAAATCGAAGCGGCCGGGAAATGCAATTCAAAATTCAGACAAATGGGCCGAACATTGGAAGAAGACAGTAAGTACGTGTCTAAGTACGTGTCGTGTTCTTTTTTGAACTACACGTGTCCAGTTCTCGGTAGTTATAATTTCTCACCGCGAAAACAGAGGACTGGGCCTTTTAGGTTCCCTCTCTCCTCTCCTTCTCTGCTTAAAAGAGTAATTAGAGTTATTTTTTTAAAAATATATTAAATTAAAATTTTTAAAATTTATTTTTATTAAAATATCTAAAAACAAAAAAAAATCAAATTTTTGATAAATGTGCAGCCAGCCACGTTGGTCCAAAAATCTCAATCGCTTCATTTTCCAGTTACCTCTGTCTCTCTCTTCCACTTTCCTTCAATTTCCCTCCTGCCAAACATAGTAACATGTCCTCGCACTGGTCAGTGAAATTATAGCAATGATTAAGCTGAAAACAGTTTTTCTTTTGGCTTTCAGTTTTCAGTTTGTTATTTTGATGATGTATTTATGTGATCAGATCATTAGAAGTTCCATTGTTTATCCGTTTTATGCTACAAGATAGAGTATGAAAGGCTCTTATAATTGTCTTCCCCAGAAAGTCGTTTCTTCCCTGTTTTTTCAAGCCTTTGTACATTACTTTAGTAATGTTGTGAAGGCATTTTACGTTACATTATCCAAATCCTTCTCTTCCTATCTTTTCATCCCAAACAAATATATATAAAAAATGGTTTTCTTTAAGTGAATTTGAAAGTGCTAAATGATTATTGACATTTCTTGGGAGTTGCTATATTGGCAATAGCATTGAGGACGTATTTGGCATAAGAGGTTTGATGGTTTGTGGTTTGATTGATTAATTCTTTTTCCTTTTAAAATTGGATCATCAAGAGCTTATTAAAATTTAAATTTTGTTGTTATTTATCTCTTACAAGAAAAGGTTTTGAACTTCATTTGCCGTACTTAAGAAAAGAATTGTAAGAATCTTGTCTTCTTGTGCCCCTTGTTTCATTGGTAGAAATTGTAGTGTTCTCTGAGTAATTATGTTAATGCTCTTGTTCCAGCAGTAACATTCAATCGGCTTTTCTGAATTCATTTACTGTTTAGCGGAGTTGTGCAGTTCATGGACCCTTTTCTTTTATGCTTGGTTTTGATGACCATCAAACCATGAATCCATTTTTTGTTTTCCAGTGTTTAGGAGGATAGACCATAAAAAATGCAGAGGGAAAGGCAAGGTAGAAATGATTTCTTTCCTATGGGTGATCCTTTTGGCAATTTCCGGGGCTTTGGTTTGATGCCGAGCCTATTTGGAGGGAGGGATCCATTTGATGACTCGCTCTTCACTCTCCCTTTTGGTAGCATGTTTGAGTCTAGCAGGTATGATCCTCCAGTTCTACTAGGAGGGACGTATTGCAGACCGATAGAGCGAAGGCGTTAGTAATAGAAGAATTAGCGTCTGATGATGAGGGTGAAAAAGAAGATGTGCAAACTGGGGATGAGAAGAGTGACCATCAAAACAACATTGGTTCAAGCAAAGAGCCATCAGTTGAGCATCCTGATGGTAAAATAAAAATTATTATTGGTTTATATCTGCTTTGTGCTAGTGAATTATTGTTCATGTGTATCCATGATTGCAACTGTGGTTTGTCTCTTAGAGAGGGAAAACAAGAGTGTGAATTATAGGAGTGATCATAACAGAACTGAAGGAACAAAGCCACAAATCCGCAGTTCCATTTTTCAGACTTTCAAAGCCACATACGGAGGTATGTATGGAGCATATTATACTTCCACTAGGACCAGAAGGACAGGCGGTGATGGAGTAAGTAAATTGTTCCTGGTCATGTGGATTTTTTAACCAATGCCTTCTGTTTTAATTTACGATTCTGTACCAGGTGGTGATTGAGCAGAATTTCTAATTCTTCAATAAACACCTCCCTTAGTTGCTTGCATGCAAATAATTAATGGCACACATGTATATATTATGTGGTTGTCGCTCACACCAGCAACACATGAAACATACTATAATTCATTTCGGTACCAGAACACTTAAAGCAAAACAAAGAAAATATGGCTAGTTGGTCAGATGAAAATGCCACCACAGCTTATCTCCCTGCCCTGAAAATGGTAAGCAATAGCATCTTATATATCAAATCTCCTACAAAATTCTCAAGTTTTGTGAGAAGAATGTTTTGCGTGCTGTTTTCTTTTTTTCTGATTTTGGGTGCTTTATTTTATAGGGAAAAGGAGATAAGGAGCTTGATGTAGCTGAGTTCATATCAGCCCTGACTGCTGGGAAAAATGCAGTGATAGGATACGCTAGCATTGATGAATCCACCATACTGTCATTAGTAGCAGCTGCACATCAAACTGGCGGCAATGTGATCTGTATTTTACCAACAAAACCCAATTTTTGTGCATCAAGAAATGCTCCAGGACCTTATGCAGATTGTGTTAAGTTTGTCATAGGAGATGCCAAGACCCTATCATCAAAGGACTACAGACGGGCAGATTTTATACTTGTAGATTGCGATCTTCATGATTGCAAGGAGGTGCTTAGAGCTGCAGAGGACTGTTCCTTCTTTTATGATTAGAAAGACAGCTTCAAAACTAATAAAATGGATGTTAGTTGATTTGATGTAAAGACCACATTGCATGTAACCAGCATCTGACTTCATGTTCTTGAAGAAGTTGGATGTTCTCAACGAGTTATTTGTGTTTTCCCGAAATTCCATATAAAAAAGAATTGCTTTATTTTAAATTTTGTTCACAGAATAAATGAACAGGATAAACCATTTCACTTTGTCTAAAACCAAGTATAATCTATAGAGAATCATAGAATGGAGCAGAGTGTCTGATTCATTAGTTAGGATAACAGAAGGCCTAATGATTCTCTTCTTTCAATTTGAAATACGAGGATTCCTCACAATGCTTTTGCACAAATTCCGAAAGTATGCTGATCTTAAAATGTCTTTTCTATAATGGCTATACGACTGCTTAATTTCCTGGAATATATTTTATGATACTTCATTTAGCCAATCAATTGCAATTGCGAGGTCCGTCCTTTTCCTACAGGACTAAACTAGAAAGTGTTTTGAGTTCGCCAGCAGTAGGACTATCTGAAGAAGTACTTGCTATGGCATACCATACCCATGAGCCTAATGACTACCTGTAAGCCAATGGGATCATTCAATGGATGAAGCAAGATGTTGATTTCTCTTTTCATCGAAAGAACCGCCGAGTAGCTCGAGCAGCTTAAAAGCTGAAAAACAGAGGGCCCTTTTAGCTTTTTTAAAAGTCTGGGAAACCAGAAAGCGTTCCCAAAGATGTACTTTCGGTGTCAAGAAAAGATCCTGCTAAACCAGAATCAGGGGATCCGCTCAACGGAAATTTCTATTTGAGGTACCGTGCCCGATTCTAATAAATAGAAGACCCGAAGGCTCTTGCCTTGTGACCTCCGAGCCAAGAATGAAGAAAGAGGGTCTATGTTAATAGAGCTAGAGGAGGTATCTAGGAGAAGCGCCATTCCCATACCATTAACAAAGTTCATTGTCTGAGAGGAAATCGGCGGGCTATACAGTAACGGATTACGGAATGCATTAGGGGGCGTGGACCAACCATACATCTACCCGTTGCTTAGGTCATTCACTCAAGGCCACCAGCTTTGGTAGGAGAGAGAAGTAGAAATTCAATCTAGATACGAATTGAGACGAAAGCTTTACAAGCCCATTCATTTAAGAAGGAAAGCGAGAAGTTAGTCGAGCACAACCTTCCAATTACGCAAGGGGAAAGCCCCGTGAGCAGCCACCAAGAAGAATGGAACCGTTGGTCTAGGGATCTTCACTATTGAGCTTTTAGCTCGAGTTTAGTTTCACAATCCAGATGCGAGGGATCTATTATTCAAGAAATCTCGCCTTTGATAATTATACTAGTTCCATCCTTGTGCTCGGCGGAGGCAAGCTAGATAGAAAGAAAAGAAAGAGCAGGCCTTACCCTTTAGCGAGCCCCTAGGCGAAGGAAACAAAGAGGCTGGATAGCCGACTGATCTTCGGGAGGGGAATCCATCTTCTTTCTTCAGATCATGATACAAAACAAAGAGGCTAAAGTAACTAGAGAAAAAAGACCCAACAAAAAAGCTTAAGAGAAGTTAAAACCAATGAAAAAAAAGTTTTTCAAGATATTAGACCGAAATTTCTTGGTTTCTACTATACATCAAGCTCGAGCGCCTGTGAGTCTAACAAGATGTCAAACTCAACCCCTTTAGACTTAACGACGTGCCAGGCTCAAGCATCTGTGAGTCTAACAAGATATCAAACCCCGTAACTTTCGGTCTGGGATTACTTCAAATCCAAGCGGATCATCATTCCTCTACACCCTAGTCGTGCAAAACAATCATCTAAAAGTCGTTCATACGTTAATCAATATTAATGTTGATTATAAAGGTTGATCTTATTGACATTAATATTATATACAGAATAACATAGAGTCGCTTTCTATAGACACGCGATACTCCCATCAACATTAATATAGTATAAAATGACACTGACATCAACATTAATATTGATGTAAAAGTCTCTCTCCTTACTTGATTGTAAAAGAAATAAAGACTTATGACCCCTGAACTCAAATAAAAGAAAGAAAGTTAAGGTATAAAAGTTATAAATATTAACTGAATAGCTCAAGTAAAAGGTTCACAAGCTTCACTCTATTACAATATATTCTCAGCATTTGTCATATATAATCTAAAAATAAATATTTTTTTTAATTTAATACTCATTTACTACAACTTCTTATTAAAAAGTTATTGAATTAATTATAAAAAAACCCTAAATTAATCACACCAAAAAAAACTTAGTTGCAAAAACTAATATAACCACCCTCATGCACCCTTAGTTATAGAAAATTGAAGATTAACATAAACATATAATCATTCATTATTCAAGTACTCAAAAACTCAAGTTTCTTAACATTCTGTATTCCAAGCATTATCAATTATGAACATGACATCAAGGAAAAAAATAAAGAAAATTTTTAATTAAATTAAATGAGTGATGTCAGGAGAGGCATATTTTCCATCGAAAAAAGCTCTAAGACATTATAATTAAATTAAGTACAACTATATTTTGTTTTAGTACATACATACTCATTTACTCTGTAGACTCTCGTCACTACCTTTGTGTTTCCCGTAATTACATAAAGATTTTATTCACGAAATACATGTTCCTCACCTGATTTTCGATCGATATGCTTAATCCAACGGCTAGGACCACCTTTTGAACGCTCATTCCCACCATTACTCCCTATATGAGCCATATCCAATCCTTGCCCAACAGGCAAATACGCAGTTTTAACAACACGTGTCCCTCTCTCAAGCACCCCATGCCATTTAAACCCAGAAACAGACTGTTGAAAGGCATTCTTGCACGCCAACACGGCACCTTTATGGCTCAACTTGGCAAACCTTAAGACCCTAACAAAATCCCTCCGCCTACAATCCGCCACCAGAAAATCCACCCCCACAAGCCCTGCCATCACCTCTTCTGCTTCTCCTACCAGCACCTCTGTCTCCCTCATGCCGGCGCCATGCATGGCCTTTACATACTCCGATCTTGACCCTTCATCTGGGACCACACACACATGTCTTCCACACGTATGCTTAGCCGCCACGGCTAGGCCGATGCTCGTCGCTATCGGGCCAGCCTTGGACCAGGATTCAACTATAAGCTTTGCGTTCCAACCGGCAGCCATGGCCGAGAGAAGTTCTGCTACACTCGATTCCTTAAAACCCTCACACTGCAATAAAAGTAAAAAAAAAAAAAAAAATTAAATTACAAATGAAATTGATAGAGAATAGACATAAAAGATGGAGTTGTGCGTTTAAGGTCGGGATTTTCTTACTGTTTTGACAGTACAAACATAAGCTTTCAAAGCTGTATCTGGGGTCCAAACCAGCTTCATAATCTCTAATTTACTCTGATCTCCTAGTATTTCTTTCAGCTTCTCTCCTCTACGTTTGGTGTTCTTTCTGCGGGGTGCTGAGAATTGAGACTGGGTTTTTGGTGGAGGCGTTGGGTCTTAAAAGGGTATGAGAAATATCTACAAACCGCGTTGGATGTTAACCCCAAAAAAATATATAGGGTTACATATAATCCAAGAATATAATAAAACCTCCACTTTTGGCAATTGCTTAAATATTAATCAGCAATTTAGCTGAAATAAATAATAATAATAATAATTATCTTGCATGCTTGTAATTAATTAGGATCACTGCGAGCTTCAGACAGTTGTTGAAACTAGTGGGATCAGTAATTTTTCTTCTTATTTATTTTTTTTCTTGCTGATTAAGCAACGAAATGGATATAATTGCCAGCGGTGCATGTTAAAGTCATCCTCACAGAATATAGCCACTTGTGACAAGCTAACCTCGCCACGAAATAAAGAGGCGAAGTTCTTAATTTTTTTTCCCTTCAACATGGTACTCAAGAAGAGATCGGCAAACAGATAATTGATGAAGTTATAAATTTATTTTTTAAAAATTATTAGTTAAGATTACATAAAATTTAATAGCAATCAGATAATTAATCAAGTTTTAAATTTATTTTTAAAAAATTATTTATTCAGGTTTTATAAATTTCAAGAGTGCTAGAAATTTATAATGGCTATTAATTTTAGAGCTCATAAAATCAGTCGTCTAGATAAATAAAAGATAATCCAGAGATCCATATTAATCTAAAAAAATTATATAAAATCTTCTTACATAATAAATATTATTCGAAGGGAGCATAAAATAAGAAGATAGAAATGTATCTAGTCTAAAGAATGGCTATATATATATATATATATATATATATATATATAAAATAAAAAATACCTAAAAGTAAGATATTGTGGATTGATAAATAATAGCATACAAATAACTTGATTGAAACTGATTGATAGGTTGTAGTTTTACTTTTTCTCTCCTCTAGAATTAATCTTCTAGTTAATTATTTGAACTCAAGTTAATTTCTGAACTTATTAAGAGTCACAGCTAAATCAGAGGCTTACATTTGTTATTTTGGCAATCTATTAATGTTATTGTCGGATTTAATCTTTGTCACATTAATTTTTTTCTATCTCATTTTCACAATATCTTTACTCTTTTCCTAGAAAATTAACGCTATCGAGGGAAGGAAGAGGTCGTTAGCACTTAGCAGAAAAAATATTCTAATTTTCATTTTTATTTTAAGCTATCGAAGCAACTTTAATTTCAGTTTCTTGTTAGCATTTAATTTCTGTTTATTTTACAAATCAAACTGCAAAAAAGATAAACTATCCAAATAGCACTTATTGTGTGATGGGATACCAAAAAAGTTTTAAATTCAAAAAAACAATTTGCTAAAAATTATTATTTTTGAATCGTTTTGATGTGATGATCTAAAAAATAATTTTTAAAAAATAAACAAAATTATTTTAATATAACTACTACTAAAATCTCAAACATTCCCTAAATAATACCAAGAAAAAAAGCTAGCATATTAAATGATACCAAAACAAAGAAAAAGGGAAAATAAAGAAGAAAGTAAACAATGTGGCTTACCTACTATGGATGGTACTGTGAAGCTTCTTGCATGTCATTGTGAAATTTAATAGTATTATGGACTTTAATAGGAGACCAAGTTTGGCCCTTGTATTTCATCTTTGGTCGTCCCTTAAGATGTGGCAAAGCTTCATCCATGTTTTTCTTTTCCTTCGCTGTCATTTCTTTTTTGTGTGAAGAATAGAACATGACAGCAGAGGAGGTCAGAGGAAGCTATGGGGATTTATTTACTTGTTAACAAATATCGAATAGAAGAGATTGGGAGGGGGTTTTTTGGAACAGATCTTGGGCTGGAGAGTGACATATTCGAAAGAGATTCTGATATATTTTGGTTAATGATTTTTTTTTCATTCTTTTAAGGATATCAACAGTGCTTTGCTGCCAATAAGATAATAGATTGAAGTGGCTATGCAAGGTCAGGTCATTTTGTGTCACTGGTGTTTGATTCCTGGAATAGAGGAAGAGCACCCCAAGGATTTGAGGGCGAAGAAAAATGCATGAAGGGGTTTCCCAATTCTCATGCGCTACAACATGCATGGAGTAACATAAACCCGCAAGAACTTTGAATGCAACTAAAACAAACTTAGCCTGCTTATTAAGAAAACAGAATACTCACTTGTTACATGACTAAATTCATTTCAGACAACCCCCTAGGATATTACAATTGGCTCGAAGGTAGGTCACAGATACGACGTTCACGGGAACTTGAGTCCTCAAGACAACACAGCGCAGTTAGATATTAGTAAAAGGAGTTTCGACATCAGCTAGTGGTTAGTGACGCATCTACAACTTCCCTCTTCTTGTCCGAAAATTGAGACAAAAAGACCATAATTTCAAATAAATTAAGCAGCGACAATAGATTCGCTTAGTTCTAGCATCACAGTTTCCGCGGTTGGCCTGTGAATAGGAGATTCATTAGTGCAACGAAGGGCTATTCTTCCAAGCTTGTCTGCCTCTGATTCTGAGAAGTTTCCTCCAAGATTTGCATCAATAAAATCTTCATACCTGCATGACTCAGCTGCGTGGAGAGTCAACTGGGTGATGTTACGTTTTCCACTGAGGATTTGAAGTACAATCATGCCAAATGCATAAACATCACTCTTTTCTGTGAAACGGCCAGTGGTTGTGTATTCAGGAGCCAAATATCCCATGGCAGCACTGGCTTTGAGCATGGAGAAGACAATGTCATCCGCAAGGAGTTTGTGCAGGCCTGAATCTGAGATCAAGGGATTATACGGTCTGTTGATGAACACTTTCTCAGCCGATATATTCTGATGAACTAGAGCATGTTTATTTCCTTTACTTCCATGCAAGTACGCAATACCTGGATAGGAAGGAACAAAACTTCAGTATAGGCCAAAGGAGTTAACATATTATGTGCTCAATACTGCACAGGTATTTTGCAACTTCATGCAAAAATCATTTGTAATGGCCATTAGAATGATCATTAACTGGATCTAGATGACAATAAAATAACAGTAATTCCAGCTTCAACAAATGCATGTCTCAACAAGGTTTGCAGTCTATCTCAATGGATCACAGCCTCCATCATCTATGTCAATCATATGGTTAATTCAGCCTTTGCCTAGATTGCCTCCAAAATCCAAACCCGCATAAAACCCTCATATACAGTAGCATACTTGAAAAGACATTAGTAATGGCCATTTCTAAAACTTTAGCAGGAAGTCAAGCTAACATCAAGATAAAATGAAGGAAACAGTGAGAAAACAAAACAATTACGGCAACTTCTGCAAGCAAGAAGATACACTTGCCTGTAGCAATGCCATTTATGATAGAAATTCTAACTGGCCATTCAAGAACCTTCCCACTGCCATCCTTTACATCAAGATACTGCACCAAATTTCCATTGGGAACAAAATCATAGATGAGGAAACACTCCCCTCTTCCTTTTGAGCAGCAGAAACCTCTCAATCTCACCAGATTTTCATGTTTCAACGAGGTCAATATCTTCAACCCCTTCAAAAAATCAGCTTCATCAGACTTGCAACTTGTTTTGGTGATGCACTTTATAGCAACAACTGACCCATCTCTCAGGATCCCTTTGTAGGTAGCTGAGAAATTACTCTTCCCCAACAAATTCACCTCCGAGAAGCACTGAGTTGCACGCTCCACCTCTTCCAAATTAAACATGAAGCTCTCAAGAACTTCTTGAGAAAACCCACTTTTGCTTCGATCAATGGCCAAGGGGTCCCACCCATTGGAATATTCTAGGCTAATAAGCGGGGAGGCACTCTTCCTGTAAACCTCCTTCGCCTGGTCAGTGCTAAGACGGCTATCCAAAGTGTCAGAAGCACTTCCAATTTTCTGTTTATGGCGACGGTACCATGAGAACATCAGAAACCCGGAGACAGACATTGCAATGAAAACTCCAATCACCCCGAATATGATACCATATCTTGGGGTTTTTGTCAGATGTGAACAGTCACTTTTACTGCAATTAGAAGGGTTTGCAGACTCTGGGATGTCCTTTGGCAAAGCAACATTAGGTTTGGAAGGTTCAGGTTTATTAGGATCAGAAGTCACACATGTTTCAAGGTTAGAAAACCCAACGCCACATAAGTCAGGGTTGTTTCCATATTGAAATCCAGTAGTTAGCCTCTTCAAAGCTTCATTTTCAGCCACAAAAACAGAAAAGAAAAGAAAAAAACAAGTCAAATCAGAAGTCAGTTCCACCCTTACTTTCCTTTGACATCAACAAGCAAGTAATAGAAAGCATACATTAGGATATGCTATAGTTGAAGAAACCATTTTACCTGGAGGTACATTCCCGGAGAGACTATTGTTACGAATGTCTAGATTTTTTAGCAGAGGAGCTCTAGCTAATTTTACAGGTATCGGACCAAAAAGGCCATTAAAGCTCAAAACCAACGTTGACAAGAACTCCAAATCCCCCAAGCTCGCAGGAATTGCACCAGTTAGTCGATTATTTTGCAGAGCAAGGACACTGAGCTTCTCCAGAGATCCCAGTTGCGTTGGTATACTCCCAGCCAACTTATTGTAGCAAAGCTGCAAAACTGTACGCGGAGAGCAAAATTAATACTCAGTTGCAAAAGATCCCCCATTTGGTAGCAGTAGCGTCCTTGAAATTCCATAAGGTAGCTTATGATAAGATGTGCTAAAGCAAAATAAGCAATAAATCAAGAAACAAACTTAAAGTTCTCTACAAGCTATAACTGTAGAGCGGGAGATATCAATTGTTGGAGCAAAGATTCCAGGTTCAGGGGTGCACTGTTTCAAAAACACTGACCCCGCCATAAGCCACAGCAATGAATCTTTAGAAAGGAAAGAAGCAATAACTTCTGACCATCTAAATAATAATGGAAGTAATCATTTACATATAAATGGAAGGGGAACTTCTTCTATTTTTTGGCTCTTTGCTTTCTGTTATTGATCAAGGAGGACATTGAAGTGTTGTTGAATTCAAAAAATAAACATCCCAAAATCAGATATCAATACCAAACCTTTGTTCCCTTTTAATTAAGAATGTAAGAAAATCTATATGCCCAAAAATGGAAACCCAATGCAAGCAAGCTGTATATTTCAGAGAGAAAGAGCAGCCAAGATGTTAGCTACCAAGGAAGTAAATTCAATCTTTGAAATGCTGAGATAAAAATAACCTAGAAAACAATTAAATTATGGGAAAAAAAAAGAGAAATGAAAATGGATTGATTATACTACAAGATTGAAACTTTTCACACAACAAATATTCCCAGTATATTTCCATTAATATATATAATAATTTGCAACGTTAAAAGAAAAAAAGATTTTAACTTTATAACTTACCTTGAAGATTAGACATGTTACCAATCTGGGGTGGAATCTCTCCAGACAAATTGTTAACATTGAGATACAAGTCACTGAGTTCACTCAACTCAGCGATCTCTTTTGGTATCACTCCATTCAATGCATTAAAATGCAAGAACAGGCCACTCAAACTCTTTAGGCCACCTAAAGCTGCTGGTATTTGGCCTGAAAGACCCTTCCCTTGGAGGGAAATGTTAGCCACGTGGCCTTGTTCATTACATGCCACACCTTCGAAGGCACCACTACACGGGTCTTTGTTGGGCTCCCATGATGTCAACAACCTGTTTTGCGGGTCTAAAGAAGCCTTGATTTGCATTAGGAGTTCAAGTTCTGTTGGTGAAGAGAGAGTTTGAGAGAGGGAGAGGGAGAGGGAGAGGAGAAGGAGATAGAAGAAGAGATGCATGTTTGGTTTGGGAGAAAGTGAGGGAAAGTGAGGGAAAGCGTGGTGATTTTGAAGTGGTGTGAAAGAGAGAGAGATTGAAGGGGTTAGAATCTTAGTTGCTGGTTGAAGTAATAAAGGTACAAGAAATCCTTCTTTTCAGTGAAATCTTTTTGCAGGTGAAGTTTATTTTTGGTAAAATATATTTTAGTCTTTCCAGTTGCAATGATGTTTCATTTATGCCCCTGTAGTTAAAAAAGACTTGTCAATATTCTACAATTTTTAGAGTTCCAACATGATCCTTAATTCCTTTTCTAGCTATAGAAGGTAAAACTCATTTTTTTAGACTAAATGAAGGTATTTTTATCTTACTTGATTGGTTTGTCTTCCACTATATATCGGTGAGATTTGTTAAGATAATAATTGTCTTTTCTTTTCTTTTTTAATTAGATTTTTACACTAGGTGGGGTAAATTTGGTCATGAGTAGTTGTTTTTAAAAGGAAACTTATATATATATATTGTAAATTAAAACATTTTTATTTTATTTTTTTTAAATGGAGTTTTTCAACAAAATTAGAACAAAAATCATGTCCTACCTTTTTTAAATTAACATTAAATAATATGATTAGCCATGAAAACATATCTCACGTGTCTATATTAATAACACATTCCTTTAGTATTTCTCGAGGTCACACGAGCTAATATAGTTAGGACTTAGAATTAGTCTATTGATATAAATTTTGTCACGAGTTGGATTAATTTTTTAAAAATATAAAAATAAATACTAAGAGTATAGAATCTTTTTGATAATGTCATTAAACCTAAACAAGCAAGTAAATCTTAAAATCCCTTAACTTGGTTCCTTACCTAGCACAAGTTTCCAATTAAATTATATAAGAATTAACTATATGTAAATTAATTGATTTCATGGGTTCAAAGACAATCTAAATGACTGGCAAAAGCATGAATCAACTTTTTTTAAAAAATTCAAATATTGAGACAATGGCATATCAGATAACCTCAATCACATGCAACTCGGTTCATGGACTTAGTTGAGTTTGATAAAAAAAAATTAAAATAATTTTTACTTAATTATATAATAAAAATTAGATGCTCGCAATTTCAAGTATCGATCATAAAATATATATTTGTTTGAGATTGTAATGACCCTAAACGAACAGGAAAAATAATTATTCATGAAGTCTATTTCTTAACCAGTTTAACATCGAACAATAAAATTAGAAAAAAAATAAAGCAGTTTTTTTTTATTATTATCAACATTAAGTAAAAGACCAAGTTATCTCTAAGATGATGATTAAACCTCTAAAGTAAAGCTTTAAAAGTTATTTTTTTAAAAGTAAAAAACACTTAGACTCAAGTTAGGTGTATTTTGTATTTATAAGCATTCTAGTAACTAAACTTTGCAACAAAAAAAAAGAAGAAAAAAGATAGTAGTCTCTTTTAATTAAAAAATAATTAATCCATAATAATTGAAATAGGAGTATGAAAGCTATTGTAGGAAAAACTTGTAAATTTATTATTTCAACCAATAGTAATTAATTCAAATTAATATGTAGTTATTTGCTTTTAAAGATAATAAGATCATTACAGTGTAGCAAAAATATGAAATATCAAAATAGATCTTAAACCAAAGTTAAATGATTATTTACTTTTAAAGGTGAAAAAATCATTTATTGTACAAAATAGATGCCCTTTAACAATTCTAAAATGAACCAAATAAAAAAATTATTTTACCCTTAAAAAATAGTTTATCGTGAGTTTTTCTATTGGTAAAATCATTAATTTACTATCACAACCCACAATAACATATATATATATATATATATATATATATATATATATATTAAATGTTTTTTTTTTCATATTATTTAGATTTTTTTTTTAATTTTATTTTTGGTTAGAGAAGCAGGTTTCTCTTTGCATTATTGTCTTTTTTTCTTATGCCTTTTAAAGTAATGTTTGTTTTTATATTTTAAAAGTGTTTTTAAAAAATTTTAATTTTTTAATTTTTTTCTTTGTTTCTAATTAATTTTTTTTTAGTATTTTTAGATTATTTTGATATATTAAAATCAAAAATAATTTTTTAAAAATAAAAAATATAATTTTAATATATTTTTAAATAAAAAATATTAAAAAAAACAACCACAGCTATCCACGTAAACCTGCTCTGCACATATGTTGATTGTTAAAGAAAAACAGTAAGTACTTGCAGATTTCAGTTTTGTTTTATCCTAAAATCCTATAAAAATATTCACCGACAATGATAATGGTTATGGATTTCCCATACATGCAATTTTATCACTAAACTATTTCTCTCTCTCTCTCTCTCTCTCTCTCTCTCTCTACTTTCCTTTCTTTCATTTTATTTTCATATTCCTTCCATTCAAACAAGCAAGAGGAAAATCACAATGACTCCCTTTTTTTCTCATCCCTCTCAACTCTCTCTGCTCACATAGAGCGTCTTAGGAAATTTCCCGACAAAGTTAAAAAATGGCCCAGCAATAAGTCACCGTCAGCAATTTACCCATGCTTGAATGTGACAGTGAAGCCTTACTGCTCCAGGATGGATATCGACAAGTCTCAAGCTACAAGGACCGAGATGACATATCACGGGATCTCCATATAAGTCAACACTCGAATCTCGTAAGGTTGTTCTTAAGGCAAGAGGGCGGGCCCCGAGATCATAAGGAACCGACGTTGTGTTGTAGAGATATGGGTGCAATGACGATGTACCGGTGGATATTGGCCGTTGGATGAGTGTAGAAAAATGGTTCAGGTTCAGCTTGATTGTGAACTCAAAGCGCCGTGATTCAATCAAGAAGACCCTTACCCTTGAATTGCCCAACTTGGACCAGTCTAAAGGACACCGAGGAGCAAAGAAATTTCAAAATCCCTGACTGAAGAGAGGACATGTACCAGAAATTGTTAAATTCTTATGGTGTTCATAACGGTGGGTTCTAGTCACTGAACAGACAACTCTAGGTTTGAAAATAATGTCACCCTATATTTATTAGCCCATTATTTTTATGTTATTTCTCAATCAGAGAAACCAATTATTCAAGACAGGCAACAGATTAAAATCCACAAGTTAAGCTCGTCAAATGTTTATTTTTTTCCAGTTTAGTGCATGGAATTACTCTATGCCGTGACTAGTCGACGGGACTAGATCCAAGAAAATGTAATATGTTCGAAAAAACAAACCCTCATATAAGAAGAACACTTTCTCTATGGAATCAGAAGGGGTCCCCAATGTTGTAAGAAAAATCAAGTAGAAGAACAAAAACCAGTGTTAAGACATAGATCGAAAGAAAATCTTGGAATGTTGGAGCATACTGTTTTAGTATAGATCTCGAAGTACCCTCGATATTGTATTGAAACAACTCCCCGATGCTAGAGAAGATGATGAGCCCTACTTGAGCATCACGAAGCAATTATAATGCAGTTGTAATTTATAATGTAAAGGTTTCTTACGGAGGAGGGTACTGGATATAATTAGATTTTTTTATATTTTAATTCAAGTGAAAAATCCAAGATATTTATCAGGAGAAAAAGAAATTAAGAGAAAGAAATAATATAGGGAAAGAGAAGAAATTTTAAAAATCTTCAAGGTGTCATTTCAAGTTTCAACATGAGGTATGCCAGGTGTAAAGTAGATATATTTTTTTAAGATAAGGATTAATTATGAAGGTTAGAGATAAGAAAAAATCAATATTGATAAATATTAAGTCTAAAATAATATACACATCAAGTATAAAGTGGTAAATTTATCTTGAATTTTTTTATATAAAAAAAATTACAATTTCATCGTTGTTATAGTAAAAAACTTAAAAAATCATTATTTTTTTAAGGAAAATTCCGTTTTTTTTTTGTAATAATTAGTTTCAACAAATTAAAGCCTTCGCTTATTAATAAAGGGAATAGTCGTCCGTACCTTACCGTAATAAATAACTGGAGATTAATACACAGTGGAAAGTAGTTTTTTTAGAACATAATTTTTTAACAAAATTAATTTTTTTATATTTAGTAATGTTATAAAAAATAAATTAGAAAAGACTTTTTAATATTTCACACCGCAGCCTATAGCATATCAAAACAAAAAAAAATAAAAAAAAATTAATAAAAAAATTTAAAATTTTTATCATAAAAATAAACAAGGATGCATGCATCTACATTAGTCAATGAGTTGTTTTATTGTTAACCATGGGGATATTTTTTTAGCACGTTTGCTGCAACCCAATACCAAATTTTAAATAGATTTTGTAGCCATTGTATAAGGCGAGTCAAGATTTTCTGTCTCGCAGTTTTCTGTATCGAATTTTGAATTATGGAAGTCAAAGCAGGTCGCCAAGGTAACTTAAATTGCGAATAAACACGATAACAGACGATGCGAGATTAGATTGGAAATTAAAGCACCAATAAAAGAACAAAATTGTAGTTAGGATGATGTTGTTTTCAAAAGGGAATATGATGCCAACCTTTGACAAATGACGTTGATGATTGCTCTCCTTTCCTTTCCATGCTCGGACTTTAATGGCGAAGGACAGAGAGGGAAAAGGCGATGGCCCATAACAACCACGATGACAGCACTTCAGCCTCCCAATCAAAGTTCGAGCAGGAAAGGTGGGGGCAGTAGGCTGAAAGAAAATTCAGAGCTTCTGGAGCCCTCTAATCATAGAGATTCATGGAGTATTTCAAACCACCATGCCAAATATTAAAATTCAGATTTTTAATGCCTCTGTTAAAGACTGGCATCCCACAGAGGCAGGAGATGCTTGCGGCAGTACTATTAATTTTGGCAAGAAACAAGGAAATCAAAACTTATCCAAACAGCACAGAATTAATGGGTAAATTCTGTTTGAAGGACAAATGGAATAACCTTCTATAGTATCGTTGTTCCACTCTTATGATAATTATCTCATTCTGTAGTACTGTTTAATCCACCTTTGAACAAGTGTGATTTAATTTGTTCATGTTCTTAATAACATCTTGTTGGCATGCATGCTAGTTTATCTTTTTGCTTCGCCTACTTTATTCTTTGCAGTTCGTAATTTATTAAATTACTTGATCTAATATTCAGATTTAGTCACTAATCACTTTGATTTAAGACTTATATTTGGTCTGAGAAGGTGCTTGATCTCAAGTGATCTTGCATGGTCCGACACCCTTGACTATGGACTCAATTAAGAGCAGCATGTGAATTTAGTATTCATGTTGTTTTGTCTCTCACTTTGAGGAACGAAGGGCCCAATCTCCTTCTATCAGAGCATGTGAAACCATTTTCTGAAAAATGGGACCTTGTCTCTAGGTGTTAAGATCATGCCATGGTAGAAATCAAGGTGAAAGATTGCATAATGTTTGCAAAGATTAATGAAATGCCGTAGCATCCAAGGATAGTCCTAAATTTATATATAGGTTGAATGCTAACTAATCCTGTCAATAAAAAACACAGAAAAGCTCGGAGTCTCGGTGCTCATAATTTAGCACCGACTCCTGACAAAGGATTCTAATTTCTATGAGTAATTCACATCCACCCACAAATTTTTTATTCTATGATCACTAGCTGTTCCCTTGGTAGATTAGACATGGCTAACGATGAAAGTCCAACGAATTCCATGCAGAAAAGCTTCCTCACCTACCACATAAAACAAATCGGGATCGACAGCCATGATTTGATTCGTGACTCGGGAGGGTTAAAAACTTAGAAAATCATAAAAATCCTTGTCTCTGCTTCTCGATTCAAAATCTCGGCACAAAAATGATCACAAGGGTATCTCCTCACAATATTTCTATGAAGAAACTGAGCTACACCTCACATCCTAGCTGGATTGCTCATTGGAAACCATTTCTCATATCTCCATCGTTTCAGCTTTACATCTTCCTTTATTTCTCTGTATTGCAACTCTCTCTCTCTCTCTCAAAAAAAAAAAAAAAAAAAAGAGGGCAAATTTGATAATAGCTCGTCACGGAGTTGCAGGGGGAAGGGTTTTGATTCTATTCCACACACAAGACGCATAGGGGAGACAAATTAAAGCACTTTAAATCTTGTAATACTTTGGAATGATAGGGCAAACTTCCTAGGTAGAATCAAATAATGCTTGATGTCGCCTGCCCCTTTTTATGCCCCCGATGGACCATAATATATAACAAAACAACTAAAACAAAAGGGTGAATTCCTTATAACTTTAGACATGTTTTATTATTCACCACTATAGTCTATAATTTTAAATATTGATTAGTGAATAACACAAACGTATCCCTTTTCACACATAAAAAAAATAGCTTCTATCTTAAAATATAAAATTAAGTGTTGTATCACACAACGCATATTTTTCCTCGTGTGTGTGTGAAAATGAACCACAGACTACTCTAACAAAAGAGAGACTCGTGGAATCTCTTGACAAAATAGTATTTATGCATTGAGGGGAGTCTCTTAAATTTAAAGCGAAACATGGGAATTAGCACTTAGCAAAAAAATCTGCATATATTTATCTTGTAGCTCTCTTAGCATAAAAGAATTTCTACCTATCCACTCGGTAATTGATTTTGAGGGGTGTAGTTTAGGCCTTGTCTGTTTACTGAAAAACAGTTTTTTTTTAAATGAATTTTAAGAAAGTGTATTTTAGAAAAGTAAATTATTTTTTAATATTTGATAGTGTAATGAAAAATAAGTTGGAAAATATTTTCCAGTGTTTGATTATGTCATGGAAAATAAGCTGGAAAATAACTTATTTATATTTTATTTTCTTAAGTTTATTAAAATAATGAAAAACAAATCTTACAAATTAAAAAGTTGAATGAGAATGAAATTGAAAAAAAAAATATAATTTCATAAATTATCTCAAATAAAATAAATAATAATCAAAATAATAGAAATAAAATCTAAAAAATAAAATGAAAATGAAAGATGAAGAAATTAAAATAATAATAATTAACATTTCATAAGTTATTTCAAATAAAATAAATAACAATCAAAAGAATGAAAATCAAATTTAATAGATAAAAAATTTCAATAAGAAAATGATAAGGAAAAATCAAATAACAATTATAAAAATGAGGACCAAAGTTAATATAAAAATTAAAATTTAAGAGATGAAATTGAAAAATAAATATACAAAACAAAATATATATATATATAGCAATCAAAATTTTGAGGACCAAATTTGACATAATCAACAAATAATATGACATTTCTAAATTTTTCATAATTTTCGGAAAGTGTTTTCCCCCCAAATTTTTCAGGAAAACACTTTCCTGGAAACCAAGCCAATTTTTTCTTTGACTGGAAAGTATTTTCCGTTGATCAACTTTTCTAATGGCAAACAAACACAGGAAAGTTTGGAAAGTGGTTTCCCGGAACCATTTTCCGGGAAACAAATATGGCCTTAATGGTTAAGTCCTGAATTTGTTCTCTAAAGGTCATCAATTCGAGTCCAACAAACCTCAGGGCCACTGAAAACTTATATGATCGTTAATTTCATAACCCATGGGATTAGTCGAGTACTGATCCGGATAGCCACGTTAATAATAAAAAAAGTAAAATTATCCTTTAAATTAAAATTTGTTAAAGTGGGGTGCAGGTGATTTTCATATTTTACATTAGTTTTTAGTAATAATTAAGTTGACTAAAATGTAATTTAATATTTTAATAAATATAAAATATAATTTTAAAATAAAAAATGATACATTAAAAGCACTAGGACGTCAAATGTCCTGCTATATTTAAACAACGCGTGACATGTACAGTATCCAAAGCCAGCCTTGATATAGTTAGAGTTGTTGTTTGATGACTCTCCTTTTCGGCTACGTTTGGATTTCAAGTTTAATACTAATATTTTCTTGATCTCTTTTTTTTTCGGTCATTTAAATTTTCAAAGAAATTATTCAATTTATTTTTAAATTAAATTTATAATTCTTTTAATTATTATTTATTTTATTTAAAATAATTTATAAAAATAAAAAAATTCAATTTCATCTCCCTCTAATTTTTTATTTAAATTTAATCCAAATTCTTTATTGTTATTTTTTTTATTTAAAATAGTTTATAAAATATATATATTTTTAATTTCATCATCAAATTATTTTTATTAAGAACTTGTTTTTTAAAATTATTTTCTTAACACAGAGTACTCGGGAAAATATTTTCTAACACCCGCCAACATAAAAAAAAATAATAATACACTTCGCTGACCAACTCAATTTATTTGTCAATTCCATGTTTCCAAAACGCATAAACATTATGTAGAAAACTGATCTTTCACCGAAACAGCAAAGCTGCCTCGAGCACTTGCAGAAACTAACAAGTGGCAGTTTCTCGTTCGATAATCTGTGATGCAGTTCACTGCATTAAGTTAAAGGGCCAGTTTCGTAGATCCAAATCTTAAATTTGCTAGGCATTAACAACCAGGTTTCAAATTCTGCAAATGTTGACAAGGATCAACTTAATTCAGCATCTATTCAAATTCAGAATCCCGACATTACTTGTAGCATAAAAAACATCAAACCAGAAGCTGAGATTACGAAAAATAAAAGGTAATATTCATGAATAAGTTCTGAAAAAATGAGAATAACAAATATAAAAAAGCTGAGATCATCAGTTCATCCAAGATTAAGTTCAAGGAAGTTCCGACAACTAAAACCAAACATATCTTGCCTAAGCCACAAGAGTGCTGGCGGTGGAGGATTCACTGCAGGAAAAGAAAAAAGCTCAATCAGCAATTCAGGCGAAGATAATGAAGCTACAAATATTACACTATGAGCGTGGTTTATAAGCTAAACCAACCCTCAAGTTTACTACAAGAAGTTTTGTGGACAAAAAACAATAGCATTAACTATTTCTAAAGCCTTCAATCATACATGCATGCAGTAGCATTTATAAGCTAGTAACCGACTGTGATTAACAAAAACAGAGCTCGTGCCCAATTGTGTGCACAATTCCATTATCACATTTAATATTAAGGGCATAAAGCGTACTTAACTCAAATAGTTACATATAAGCTCGATCCAGTTTAAAAGAGGGCAGCACTACTCCAAATTGAAATTCAAAGGAAAAAATAATAACTGATTCCTGGAATTGGATACATGCCATGCTATTACCAAGACCCATCCTGTATGCGATTGACATATCCACCTACTTACATATGTTAGGATCCAAATCATTGTGCCAAGTGAATTCATGATAACAAATAATGACTTATCCCAATAGGATCAACATTAATTATAAATGCAAAAATAAACACATATACTCACTATTTCCAGACAGGTGGAAGCTTCTTGGTTTTCTTGTAATAGCGAGCAAGGCGGTGAATCCTGCTCTCAACCAAAATCAACCTAAACTTGGAATCTTTATCCTTCCTGTTCCTCTCTAGATGCTTCCTAATAGCAACTGCTTTCTTGATGAGGTGGTACAAATCCTCAGGAATTTCAGGGGCAAGGCCTGAAAAAAGTGCAATAAGCAGTGAGATGTTAAAAAGAAATGTCAAAACATTTCTCATCATCCATTAGTGTCTTGCTATGATAGAAAGTATCAATAAATATGTACCATGTGCCTTCAATATCCTCAAAATCTGGTTGCCAGTGACAGCTTTCACCTGAGCAATACCGTGAGAATCACGAAGAATAACACCAATTTGAGATGGTGTCAAACCTTTCTTGGCAAACTTACAGATGTTGTCGTCAACCTGAAAGGAATTAAAAGAACACTGAGTACCTGTCTGAATAACAACTACAAAAATCCAATCGCAACCAACTGATGACTAAGGTTAAAAGCTTGGAAACTGAAATTTAATTCTTTCATATTTATTGTATTACTATTGTCACGCAACACTTGAACAGATCACTCAGTAACACGGTTCTATTTTCAGAAAAAAAAACAAATGTTATTGTGCAAAGAATGGGATTGCAAGTACACAAATTTAATCTCAATTAGCATTTAAAAAAACAAAATACACCCAAAAAACATGATATCTCATCGGTTTACTATATGCGAGGAAGCCATAGTTTTCAAAAATCCATTAAGAAACAATCAAAGAGCAAACAAAATATTGCAGTGTTATTGAGGGTTACTCACATCTTGAGGAGAAATCTTGAGCCAACTGGGTGGGGTTCTCTTGTATGGCAAAGCAGACGCTGAAATACCCTTACTGCAAAAAAAAATAAAAAAAATCAAATGGATTCTTGAGTTAAGTTTCAAAGTGGTGATCATGACATTGTTTAAGGGAATAAGTCGAGGTATTGAAACACACCCTTTACTGTGCATACGACCCATGGTGACGGACTTTAGAGATTTGCTGCTTCTATTGCAGTCACTTTAGCGCAGCTCCTTGGTGGCTCTGTGAAACCCTAGCGAAAGAAGAAAGGGGAGTGGGTAAGGGTTTTATAGTTCCGTTAATTTGCTTTTTACTCCTTGGGAGTTTTCGTTTTTTGTGTCGTGGACTCTTTTAGATTGGTCCAGGCCATGGTTAGTTTGGGTCGGGCTTTCAATGGACCGAGATTCCAAATGCGGGAGCGGTGCTCTGACGAAATTTGGCAGGTTTTTTATTTATTGGAGGAAAAATCTGGCAAGTTAATGCCAAAATTAGTCG
>Ga0325405_1000491_pt1 | contig 38217 bp, 23 predicted proteins | sample PopdelMetagenome_21_FD_205663 | JGI IMG/M metagenome (GOLD analysis project Ga0325405, IMG submission 205663) | Populus deltoides microbial communities from Bellville, Georgia, United States - Xylem-Control-R2 | ecosystem: Host-associated > Plants > Phyllosphere > Stem > Wood/Secondary xylem... | reverse complement strand
AAAAAAAAATTAAAAAAAGAAAAAAAAATCTGAATCAATTAAGTTAACCCGTCAAACCAGGTTAACTAGTTAAACTTGTGATCCGTATCATAAAAATATAATAATTAAATAAAAAATAATATTAATAAGCTAAATTAAACAAAAGAATTTTAATTAAAAAAAAAACAGGTAGCATAGAGCGTCCTCACAACCATGCAGGATTCACACTCCACGACTGAATAGAGTTTACTAGAGCACTCCTCGTAAAGCTGAAGTTGCCCATGGCACAGCCCAAGGAAGAACCTACACCAACTAAAGATGGAACCTTCGTAGAGATTCTGCTCGGCAAACTTGAGAATTATGCTGTTTGTTCTCTGCCTTACACCTTCTGATGTCGTAAAAAAACTGAGATATCAGTTCATAGAGCTCTACAGAAAATTGTAAGCAAATCCAATATTATACACAACATGTTTCTTATCTCTTCTTCTCTCAGAGAACCTGATGGATTTTGCGTAATAATGTTGTACATCATAATCATGGGATACCTTCCCAACTGCACACCACAAGTTGATCAGATAATTCTCACGAATCTGGATTGAAGTTTACAGATTCCCTCCAGATGAGTTCCTTGATGTATGTTTTCTTCAGTAAAAGATGGTTGCTCAAAATCAAAGCTGAAAGGCTTTGGGCAAACAGGCTCCTCATTGATGCCATGAAGAGGTTCCAAGTATGGATGGCACGGTGCCTCATCGACTGCAAACAGCAAAAACCAGCATTTTCTCCAACAAATCGCCTAGAAATTAAGTCTTTTATTTCACATCTTTTCTCACTGTTTCTCATTGGACACCATGGTTTGCAAATTAATACAGTGTGCAGGTGCCCATGAATCCATTATAAAAGCAGCTAAATGCTGCATGATGTCCATTCACATAGCTGTTTTGAAGAGGTTTCTTGACAAAAAAAAAATGTTTTTATTCTATATTTGAATACTTGAGAACATGAAAGCACCTAAATAAAATCTCAAGCATGCGCGATGATCAAATCTGCCTTGCGAGGTGTGACCATGTCCTTCAAACATTCCATCTCTTCTTTTTGAGAAAATCAACAAACTTACCAATATAGTAATCCTGATGCAACTTCTGGTTTCTGAAAATCATAGTAACTTCACTTGCTTTTTCCTTCCTCGGATACCACAGCGAGATTCAGAGCCTTGGCTACACCATCCCAGTTAAATGACCCATCTTCCCCTCTTCACTTCAACACCCAAACTCTTCTCAACCAAATACCTTGCATTTCAAAGGTTGGTCGATGATGAATGGTAAGAAAATAAGGGTATGACCAAACTAAATTTAATTGACTCGGTTAAATTCAAATTAAATTTAATTAAATGGATAAACTCTATAAAAAAAACTATTATCATTTAATAAAAATAAATAATCGAGTGACTTAATAATCCAAACTATCAGACTTAATAATCCAATTGTGATGACTATAAATAAATAATGCATCAATTTCGCCAACATGGTCCGGGGATGTGTAGTATGAAAGCATGTTTTGAGCTTCGAAATTCAATACCGTCGGGAATTATTGTAGTTCAAAGTATTTTTTACTCGGAAATATATTAAAATAATATTATTTTATTTAAAAAAATTATTTTTGATACCAACACATTAAAACGATCTAAAAATATTAAAAATTTTAATTTAAAAAAAATCAAACTTTTTTGATACTTCAGTTTAATTAGTTAAATGGAACTAGTCTCTTACAAATAGAGGTTTGAGGCACCCTCTTCTGCCAGAGAGATTATTTGATAGTAAAAATTAAAGAGACTTTTCATAAGTTTGATGATGTGTATTAAAAAAAATAATCAAAGTGAATATTTTTTTTATTTTCTAATCAATAAAAAAATCAAAAGTTTAACTGTTGGCTCCAATGTAAATCATTGTAGTTAAGGAGATGAACTTTCAGTTCTCGAAAAGGGTCATAAGACTGAAATCTATTGGACAAGATTAAAATAGTGGGGGTAAATTAAATTTCATTAGAAACCATTGCATCTCTTCCAGTCTGTTAAATGTGTATTATTTGAAAGTCGTATGATATTGATGGCAAATCACTCAAGCAGCCAACAAACTTCTTCGAACCAAAATCACTTAATGCCAACGCAGGAGTCCTGATGCAGCTTGTGATCTCCAAAAATTGCATCGGCTTCTTTGGCTCGAACTCTCGGTTTCTCTTCTTCCTTCGACACCAAGGCCTGTCTTGGTCTGTCCCTGCTAAATGATCCATCTTCACTTCTCTCTATTTCCACAGCCAGGCCCTAGCTTCCCCCACCAAAGCCGTTGCATTCAAAGGATGATCAGCGAGGAAAGGTAAGAGAATGAGACTATGTCCGAATTGCTAAGTTTCAATCACATAAGCCCATGCAGAGTGAAACGATGGCCCTCCAGTGGATGAATGCAGGGGCGGAGCTGCGTATATTTGGGGTGAATGACGCCCCCAAAGTTTCGGGAATTTTACATTTCATTCCTAAAATATTTATAGTTTTTAATTATACCCTTTAATTTTACATGTTCGGGGGCACCCCAAAAATCAAGTACATTCTTTTTCGCCCCACCAATCTTAAATTTCTAGATACGCTCCTGGATGAATGTGATAAAATTTCGAACTGGGGCACCCATCCCTTGCGCACAACACAAGCCCCTGCTTAGATGTCCTGTCATGGAAATCTACTGGCATAGCATCAAGATCATGAACAGCACAACTGGGTTTTCTAAGGGCCCATAAAAATGTGGCTTCGAAGAGAATAGAGATAAGTTAGATTGGGTTCTTCCGTGAAAAACCAAAAGAAGCCCCCAAGACAACCTAGCCTTTAGACAGTTTAAGGGGAAAATTGTAATCATACTATAAAACCCAGTTGTTTTGTCGCTATTGCATATCATTACTCATCATCAAGGGTCTAGATTTCCAACGCCTGGCGATTGTATTCCAAATTCCCAGTTGATCATCGAATATTAATAATTTACTTTGTCTTGTTCATTTGGAAAGATAACATTTTTAAATCTTTGATGAACTGTTGTTGATGGATCAGACACGGCAACTAATAATTGGTTTTTGGTGAGTTTTTAATTGAATAATTTCGGAGACATGCACGCGCAATTCTTAGCCAAGCTTTATTGTGTGTTTTTTTTTTAATTATTATTAATATGAATATTTAATTAATTTGAATATATATTGATTAATTCTATGAATTCTGAAGTTAATAATTATATATGCTTCTAGTGATCTTAAAAAAACTCAAACTCATGATTATTAAGAAACAAACTTAAATTTTGACCAGTTGAACTACCTTTCAGAGTTGCTTTTATATCATTTCTTGTTTGTTGATATCCCAGCGGTTATTTTTTTTAAAAAAACTATTTATAAATCTATTAAATAATATTTTTTTTAAATTAACTTGTTGAAATGATTTAAAAACATAAAAAATTAATTTAATGCAAATAAAATAAAATAAAAATCAATATTTTTTCAAAAACACTTTTAAAATAAACAAACAAAAAAAAATCTTAATATATCTCAAAGTCTATGCTCATTAAGATTCATATAAATAAATAATGATTACTTTATAGTTTAAGGGCAAGGTGGTTTTTTTTTGTTTGTTTATTTCATGGGTACAATCCCATTCCAGGCTGAACCGCTGAAGGTCTAATCTAGCTCAGCTAGAAATGAAGTTTGTTATTTCACGTCTTTTCTCTCTGTCTCTCATAGTACACCATGGTTTGCAAAGTAATACAGTGCGCAGGTACCCATGATTTCATTGTAAAGGCAGCTAAATGCTGCATGATGTCCATTCAAATAGCTATTTTGAAGAGGTTTCATGAAAAAAAAAAAAAAAACTGTTTTTATTCCATATTTGAATACTCGAGAACACGAAAGCACCTAAATAAAATCTCCAGCATGGGCGATGATCAAATCTGCCTTGCGAGTTGTGACCATGTCCTACAAACATTTCATTTCTTCTTTTTGAGAAAATCGACAAACTTACCAATATAGTAATCCCGATGCAACTTCTGGTTTCCGAAAATCGCAGCAGCTTCACTTGCTTTCTCCCTCAAGCCTTTTCCTTCCGCGGATACCATAGCGAGATTCAGAGCCTTGGCTACACCATCCCGGGTAAATGACCCATCTTCCCCTCTCTGTACTTCAACACCTAAACCCTTCTCAACCAAATACCTTGCATTCAAAGGTTGGTCGATGATGAATGGTAGGAGAATAAGGGTGTGACCAAACTGCAAACTTTCAATAATAGAACCCCACCCAGAGTGAAATAATGACCCCCCAATTGATGGATGACCCAAGATTTCCATCTGTGGCGCCCATCCCATGCAAACAATCCCTCTATCAGATGTCCTTTCACCGAATCCTGAAGGCAGAGCATCAAGATCATCGTTGGCCCAACCGGGTTTTCGTAATGCCCACAGAAATGGCAATCCTGATAACTCTAGCCCATGAGCAATCTCATATACTTGATCTCTGGTTAGCTTATACTCGCTACCAAAGCCTACAAACACAACGGACTTCGGCTTTTGGTCATCAAGCCATTTAAAGATGTCACCCCACCTACCATCAGTGAATTCCTTTCTTTCTGGCTTCTCCTGTGGCAACAAACCTACTGGGATCACGGGTTTTCCTATCAGCCTTTCAAATAGATTCAAGTAGTCTCCTTCAAACTCGGCACAGCTGCGTACCGCCAAAGCTTGGCATCCAAGGAGTATCTTGGAGACCCTTTCACCATCCGTGATCCCAGAAGCATTTCCTTTATACATCCATTCAAAAACACCAACAGCCTCATGGTTTCGATAAGCTACCGAGGAGGGAAAGTCAACCCACTCTGGTTTCGATGTCATACTCGTCCATGACGGCCTAAGTCTTTTTTGACCATCGCCAACTAATAAGCACTCTGGGTGCTCAAGAAACACACATGCAACAGCAGAGGAAACAGAGAATTGAATAAGAGGAACTTCTTTTTCTCTAGCAATCTCTATCATCCAATAAGGAATCACGTCAATGATTATCCAGTCTGGAAGTTGATCGGCGATGAACTGCTTCAAGGGGTGCTGCAGGAGATCATATGCAATCTTCAGGTACTCGATTTTCTCGGCAGGAATGTCAACCGTGGCCTCTCCATCTTCTGGCAGGATATCATTGTCTAAGCTTGGTAGTGGAAACTCTACAAATTTCACCAAGTCTGCTAGACTTGGAGGAATTTTAGGGAGTCTTTTGATGTTTCTTGGGGTTGAAACAAACGAGACTTTGATTCCAGCTTTGGCTAAAGCTATAGAAAGTTGAAAGAAAGGTATCATATGGCCAAAGGCAATCCATGGAAGCATCACTATGTGAAGTTTCTCTGCCATTAATTCAAGGTGTGGAGAAAAAGAAGATTTCCCAGGCTAGGAATTAGGGCAAACCTGTATAAATTTTAGAGTGTTGAGAAAGGAGGTTTAAGATCAGTATATAGGGACTGAATACAAGAGCCAATTAGGACGGACAGTAAGCAGATTTCAATGAGAAAAGCAAAACCTTATCAGCTTGTCTGGAGATTAACGAGTGAATCTTTCAGGGAATTCAATGATTTTTAAGTTTCACATGGAAAACACTTCTGATATTTAACGAACCAGGGGGCCAATCAAGTCTCGAATGTGAACTTCATGTCTGATCATTCAACCAGGGGGGGGCAACAAATAAAATATTTATATTTACATCATTCAATTATAAATAATTAAAATAATTTTTGCCGAAAGCCATGAAAGAAAGAACATTGGGTTACAGCACTGAAAAACTATTTAGTTACTATAGTGTTGTTTTTCCCATGTGATATTTTTTCAGTCAAGCAGGGAGTGATAGGGATCTTGATTATGCATGCATCACAGGTGGCATTAGGGGGGCTGGCAGGGAAAGCGGCCAATGCAAGGAATTTTTTCTTCCACTCACCTCCTTTAATAAATTAGAATTTTAGTTTTAAAAATATAAAATTTATAATTCTAACCACTCCTAAAAATTTTCCCTGGCTTGGTCCTCCGAAACTAAAATTCCTAGATCCATCCTTGCATAAATAATGCCTTGTGTTAGCATTATTAGGTTTTTTTTTTTAATATCATACACGCAGGGAAAACAAAAAATAATTTTGGAGTTTCTAGGATCCTGTTAGACAGATTTAGAGTTGTTTATAAATTTATTATCTGAAGATCTAATCTTTTTCAACTTTGAATAATTCTTTAAAAGCTGGGTTGTCGCAAATCATAAATTATCTAATTGTTCAGGCTTTAACGGTAATTCACATGAATCACTACTAAAAAAGCTCTGAAATTCTATTTAGAAGAGAGATTGTTATGCCTGTAGTCCCAACTCTCTATTATGTGACTTGCGTAGTTTTTGTCTAACAGACAACCACTTTAAAATAAAAGGCATTACTTACTATTTATAGAGAAATCTGAAAAACCTATAAATTATCATGATACTGAAAAAAGAATTTTAATAAAAAAAAGAACAAAAAAGTGGCCTTGTAATTTTGATGTGCCTATATAAAAAAATTAATTTGAGAAAACTATATAAAAATTTATAATAAAAATAATAAAATTGATATTTTACTCTAGTTAAATATTAAAAAATATATAAAAAATAATTATGTATATTAGGCTCATATAGAATATTATTCGTAAAATAAATATTAATATTGCAATAAAAGATACAAAAGTATTTGAAAATTATAGCATAACTGGATAATTCTTTAAATATCATTTTAATAATATTATTTTAGAAGAATTTCATTATAAAATATATGAAAAATAAAACAATTGAATAGAGAAAAAAAATGTGAAAAACTAAAAGAATCAAGCTTGAACCCGCGAGCCTGGCCTTTTAAAAAAGGTCAGGTGCTGTTGAGTCTAAAAGGTTAGGCTAACATGTTTGGCCTATTAAAATAAACTGCCATACACCTAGTTTTTTTATAAAAACTTAAATAGAGTTGTCCGCTTGAGAATTTCTTTCATATATATATATATATATATATAAAAGAAAGATGGATGACATACTATATATTTAGGCGAACAAAACTAGTCAATCAAAACGAAACTAGTCTATGAAAAGTTTACAGATAAAAAATAATAAAATAGATATTTTATTCTTGTTGAATATTAATGAAAAATATTTTAAGGAAATTTACTTTTTATCATTAAAAAAATCATACTATTATCATAAAAAAAATCCAATATTATTTGAAAAGTATGGCATCTCAAATGATTTTTAAAATTATTGCAATTTTTTATTTTAAAATATAAAGAATACAGCAATTAAAAAAAAAACACAAAACAAAATCAACTCTAAGTGTCACTGGCTAGACATGCTTGGGTAAATTCCAAGATGCGTCTTGACTTTGAAGAGCAAGCCAGTGCACTTGCCTTTTTTTTAAAAAAAAATAGTGAAAACCCCGAGGAATATAACTTAGCCGATTATATTTTAGATTTGCTTTTTAAAAGTTACAAGTTTAAGTTCTACAAACCTCAGGATCACTAGAGACTTATATAGTCGTTAACTTCAGGGCTCGTGAAATTAGTTGAGGTACGCGCAAACTAACCCGAACACCCATATTAATAACATTAAAAAAGTAGCGGGAGCACATGTTTCTCCTGTAATAATTTTGATCTATCTGCCATTACCGCAAAATCTAGATTTGATTTTATTTACCTCAAAATAAAAATCTCAATTTGTTTCGTTTAAAAACATCACAAAAATCTTCATAATTTCATAACATATTTTAATTAGTCAATAAACTCAAAATCAAATTAGACCAAAATAAACTTGTTGAATTTCTTTTTTCTTTGAGGCTCAAACCATCAACATTGAAATCCTCTCTTCAAAATGAATATATTGATGCTAAAATCAATGGGTTTTTTTTTTTATGACTGGCTAAAAATTCCCTCTCCTCTTTCTTTTCTGCTGTATCAATTATTGGAGACTAAAATATGAGAGAAATAAAGTTTTATAACCAAGATTTAAACTTTTAAAACTATAAGGATTAAAGTGTAAAAAGATGTGCCTTATAAACAGTGCTAATGAATAATGAATGAATATTGTTTTGTGCTTGCATGAAAAGCGTGACTTTAGTTTTTTTATATTTATTTTACTTTTTAATTTAATTTGGCCAATCTGTTTGATCCACCAATTGTGGTTGTATATTATATTATATTCTAGGAATGTTGTTAATGATACGAACAGAAGAAAGAGATTCTTCCCTCAATACCACGTGAAAAAAAATTCATGCTAATATCTTATCACCTTTTTAAAAATACATATTTTAAAATTTATTTATGATATACATATCAAAACAATTCAAATATATGAAAAAATAAATTAAAATAAATAAAATTTATTTTATTTTAAAAACATTTTAAAAATACAAAAATATATAGGCTTTTAGTATACAATTTACAAATTTTGCTCCTTACATAACCAGGCTTCCTCGAGTATTTAAATATACAAAAGTCTATACATGTTTTGTAAGGATATAAAAATCATATAAAAATATAAAATAATTTTTTTTATTAACATGGATGCCCGGGCTAACTTGGGCGTACCTCGACTAATCCCACGGGCCCTGAAATTAATGACCATGTAAGCCTCTAGTAGCCATCATATGAGTAATTACAAGGTTCGAATCTGAAATCAAAGAAAACAAATCAAAATATAAAATAATTTAATTTCTAGAAAAGGAGATGACTTGACACAAAAAGATGAGAGATAAAGAGAGAAAAAACATTGAGACAATTAATTACATCAGAGCTCTATTGATAATATTTTTAATATTATAAAAATAATTAATAAAATAAATGCATAAACATCATGGAAAACCATTTTAAAGCTATAGATGATACGCCAACAAATAATAATGCCACCATTTTTGAATGGCATATGTGGCTCGTCACCAGCTCATTAATTATCATTAATTAATAAATGAATGGAGTAAATCTTTTATTATATTTTTCACATTTAAAAGAAAATTGCCCCTACAACAGCGGACATATAAACTATTATAACCTAATTTCATTTCAAATTAATTGTTTTTTTAGTTTAACTACAATATAAAATACTTAATATTACAAACATAAGATCAAAATATAACACCATAAACATGAGATCAAAATAAAATCTTGAAACATAATAATCACGTCCGAATGGTGTTTTTCATTAATCGTGGGATTGCAGTAATACTCCTGTGCAAGGTAGTATCATCGTAGCTCCGGTCACGTCACCAAATACCGACGGTATAGGTCCAGGTTTGTATTTCCCTGACTTATGATCAGCTTGTTATTGTGTTAACCATGTTAAAATTTGAATATTTTACATCCGATGGGTCCATGAGCCTAATAATTTGCCGGAACAACTTCCAATTAATTTTGTGGAACGACGTTGCAGATTCCTGCACAAACACTAAAATTGAAGATTTTTACACGGTTTCTGGAGATGAGTATGGGATTGCATTTGGAATGTCCACAAAGCTATTAGTCTCCAGACAGCTCAAATGCATTCCTCCATACAGTGCCACAACTGCACCAGGTGGGATAGAAGATGTTAGAGCAGAGGACATCACAGCTATCCATACAGAATCTGGGGTCAGGATCAAACTGCTGCGGGGAGAGGATGGCATGCGAAAAATATATACGTGAAGAGAATGACTCTGCAGGCCATGAAACGAGCCTTCCAGACTGGGAATTATGGGTAACATGCTGATAAAAACTATGACCCAAATGCACTGCCACTGATTCAATGTATAAATTATAGGAATATGGTGGCAGACAAAGTGACAGTGGCTGCTAGATTGGAGGTCATTGCAGGTGATCCATTGAAGGAGATTTTCATTTCTAACGTCCTAAGATCTTAAGTAAATCCAAATTACCATACAGCATAATCATTTCACAACAACTCGCACAACAGTACCAGAAGTACTATTTACAGATTTCATCTCTCCCAGGTCGAAGATGAGAAACATGATATAACCTAGCAAGTCATAGCAATTCTTCACATTTAAAATCAACTTTCAGAAACTAAGAAAAAACAGGGACCATTGAGCGTCCTCACAACCATGCAGGATTCACACTCCACGACTGATAGAGTTTACCAGAGCACTCCTCACATGGCACCTACACCAACTAAAGATGGAACCTTCATAGAGATTCTGCTCGGAAAACTTGAGAATTATGCTGCATGTCCTCTGTCTTACACTTTCTGATGTTGTAACAAATCTGAGATATTAGCTCATTGAGCTCTACAGAAAATTGTAAGCAAATGCAATATACACAATATGTTTCTTATCTCTTCTTCTCTCAGAGATCTTGATGGATTTTATGTAATAATGTTGTACATCATAATCATGGGATACCTTCCCAAATGCACACGACAAGTTGATCAGATAATTCTCACGAATCTGGATTGAAGTTTACAGATTCCCTCCAGATGAGTTCCTTGATGTTTTCTTCAGTAAAAGATGGTTGCTCAAAATCAAAGCTGAAAGGCTTTGGGCAAACAGGCTCCTCATTGATGCCATGAAGAGGTTCCAAGTATGGATGGCACAGTGCCTCGTCAACTGCAAACAGCAAAAATGTCAAATGTAATCATCGGTCAAATAAAAGCTTTTTTGATGAGAAAATATACTCAATTTTGAACATTCTGATATAATTTCAGAATGTTGAGACATACTGTGTTTCACTCTACTAATTAATATATGTAATTTCGATTCATTAAGTAATACCAATTATCTCAAATATTATTCAATGAATGCACTTAATTCTAGATCAAATGTGTAGCCAAGATTGTAGGCAATGTCAAAGAATCATCTCAACCTGTTAGATGAGATCCCAAGATATGATTTATATTATTCTCTAACACACCCATTCAAGTGAAAGCCCATTAGGCTTGAAACTTGCACAAGCCCACACTACCTTGTGCTTAATTTTTATCAAATAGATAGGGGTGATGAGATTCGAACCCGTGACCACTTGGTCATCAACGCTCTAATACCATGTCAAAGAACCATCTCAACCCAATAGGTTAAGCTGTTAGATGAGGTCCCAAGATATGATTTATATTATTCTCTAACAGGCAATGTCTCATAAAGATTAAAACAAAAAACATATGAAGCTATTTCCGTAATTAATCCTTGTTTTGTCGCATGATCAATGTCATGTCTGTCCCTGAATGTTCAACTTTACCTTACGTATATAGTCATTGATTTTAAAAAATTATTGCCGCAATGTCACAAACTAGTCCTTGACATCACTATCATGCCTCATTTTTACCTGTAATACGCCTATTTGGATCAAAGACCAGCATTTTCTCCAACAATTCGACAGCACCAGCAGACATGTTAGGAAATCTAGCAGCAAAATTTTGCCTGGGATATTGCGGAAGCTGCCTAACATATCTTCGAGCATTCTCGCTTCGTAGGAAACCAAGACTGAAGTCATCAGGTGAACCTATGAGCTTTTCAAAGATAAATGCACAAGGTATCATGCTCGTAGTTTCATAACAAAAAACTGAGCAGTTTCATACTATCAACAAGCCTGATATATACTTCAACCTCTATGCATGCTAACAAAAGCTATAGAGTTGCACCCCACACAACAGACAAAAGAACAAACCAAAACATAACTGACAACAGAACAGAAGTTACACTGACTGAAGCACAAAATACAACACTTTCACATAATTGACCATGAAAAGGAGAAGGGAGGATAATTCTGTTCCTAATCACTTCTCTTTGTCTCACTATTGTCAGTGAGATATCATCACTGCCAGAAAATTTTCAGAATTCTCCCTAATTTTGCAAAAAAAAAAAAACCTAAATGGCCCCCTCAATAAAAATTTTACAAACTTGCCCCGAAATGTCACATCCTAGATCCATCCCTGGTCGTTACATTCAGTTACCAGATTAAGAATCACCATTAATGCAATTCCTGCCATTTGAATAAAAAGGAGGGAGGGAAGCGAGAGATGAGTCTCTGACTCATCAATTTAGGAAAAAAAGCCAAAGGGCATCATAATTGTCAATGCACATGACTTTAAAAAGTTACAATCACGCACGAGTTAATGAAAAGAGTTGAGACTTTTGAAATGAAATTATTTAGGGCCTCCCGTCCACAAATGATGAACCAGATACTTTGAAACAAAAAACACCACATGATGGTAGGGCACAATTGCTGGACAATTTCAAAATCACATACCTCTGTAATAAGCCTCAGCTGATGAACATAGTCTTTTCCAGGAAATAAAGGTTGCTGAGTCATGATTTCACCAAGTATGCAACCCATTGACCATATATCAATTGCTGCAGTATACTCAGAGCAGTTAAGGAGTAATTCTGGTGCCCGGTACCATCGAGTGACCACATACTCGGTCATGAAATCCGTTTCAGATGTTGTCCTTGCAAGTCCAAAGTCTCCAATCTTAAGGTCACAATTAGCATTCAAGAACAAATTACTGGGTTTTAGATCACGATGCAAGACATTTGCCGAATGTACATATTTAAGCCCTCTTAGCAATTGATAAAGGAAGTACTGCAAAGAAACAATTTAGATATCAGTGAAAATCAAGCACATAACAAAGTATTTGTTAATTTAACAATGCTTGCTCATAAAACAATGATAATTTCCAATTACAGCATATGTTATAGAAAGCATTTTATTCAGTAGCAGTCTCTGGGCAGCAGCATGTAGCCATTTCTTGCCTCTCTTTGGTAACTTTAGTTTTTTTCCCTGGGAACAAAAGGAGAGAGGAGATGGAAAGGGGTGATAGATGTGATGGGTTGGCCTGTAGGAATTAGGGAAACAAGAGAGAGATAGAAGAATAGTGAAGCCACAAATGATAGCTGTGATTTATTAGAGACATTATCCCGCTAAATTCGAAAAAAATAAGATAGCCAACTAATAAACCTATTAGCTCAACAAAGGCAAACAAAAAATGAAAGTCATCATGTTATGATTGTGATTTAGTTGAAAATATGGCATTTATTCATAGCTAATTTTAAAGTGTTTTTTTATTTAAAAATATATAAAAATAATATATTTTTTAATATTAACAAATCAAAATAATCTAAAAAATACAAAAAAAATTATAATTTGAAGTTAAAAAAATAAAAAAAAATTAAAAACATGGTCTAGCCGCACAAACAAACACCACCTAAATGAGGAAGTATAGCTTATGCTGCTTATCATAACTAGTTGAACCATTTTGTCAAAATTTAACCTGTAAAGCTTAAAATTCAAGCTTGAAATATGCAGCAAGCTAAAAAGTCCAGCCAAAAGTTAACAATATCCTAGAGAAAGATAAAAATACATAAAAATTAAATAAGTAACCACAAGAACAATAATATCTAAAATAATTCCGCTAGCTATGAGTATAAATTACTTATAGCAAACATGAAAACCAAGAAAACTTAATGGAGCTAACCCGACAATGATCATCTGTCAATAGTTGGTTGGAGCGTATTATTTGATGTAGATCCGTGTCCATTAATTCATAAACAATGTATACATCATTGAAGTTCTCCTTCTGGGGAGGCCGGATGATGTCTTTGATAGCAATAACCTGAGGAGCTGTAAATGATTAGCACGACCATAGATATAAAAAAAAACACCATAGAAACAATAAATTAGACAGGTTCTGCAGTACAACGTCAGCAAGCACCCATGCTGTGTATGCTTCTATGCACGTAATTACAGAGTGTTGACAAACTAGTCTCAAATGAGGATAAAAAGAAGTCGTCGAACAAATAAGTTAAGGAACTTAGCAGTCATGATAATCTAGTCAATCCTGAGATACCAGAGCACATGTCTAAAGGACAACGTGGAATACAGAAGAAAGTTGTGAATCAAATGAATCCAAGGTAACTCTAGTCGACCCAGGCCTCTGAATCACCAAGATCATCATGCTTTGTGAAAGCAAAACTTAAAAGTTCATTTTATCAAGGAATCACCCACTCGATGATAATAATAAATTAAACACGGAACAATTTAACTAAAATCCCACCCTCTATAAGAGAATCTCAATTGCAACAGAACTCAGGTTCTTAGTAGCATTTTCACAGGGTAGGATTTTTCTTGTTAAAATTTTCCAGTCCCAGTGTGGCAGCTCAGCCCCCTGCCAGACTCTATTAATTTACTCGTGTTTACCTAGCAACCAAGTGTTTTCCTCTCCGAGAGATTTCTCTACACTCTTCCCTGTCAGAAAGGATGCAATGCAATATGAGTTCTGTGAGCAGACAAAACCCATTGTGCATATCACATACATTAACGGACTTGTATATATCTTTTTAGTTAATGAGGATTGTTAGCATTATAACAGAGTTTAGCTACGAAATCATGAGCAACAACTTCAGCTGAGCTACAAAATCATGAGATATTAACTTCAGTTGAGCTAAGAATCGTGAGAATAACAAAGGAAAACAAACTTACATTTTCATGATCCATGTGGCGAAGAAGCTTAATCTCTCGTAAAGTCCTTTTGGCATCTATTCTGTTGTCAAATGCATTACCAATCTTCTTAATGGCAACCTCTTCACGTGTCTCAGAATTCACAGCAGCACTGAAGGAAACAACAAAATCACATCTTCCTTCACGTTGTAGATTTCACACAAAAAATTAAGTCAAACGAGACCATAACATTCGCGATTCACCAGTAACAGCAGTTTTCCTAACTAATAAAACAGATTCCGTGCATTTTCCTTTCTGTAAAGTATTCCAAACACGCTCGAAACTCAATTAACAACTTTTTTTAGCACTAGCTTCACGGTTTACCAAGTAGCCTAGAGCACTTAGTTTTAAGAGGATTTATGGGATTACGGGTGTTCTAGTTATTGTTTGGTTTAAAAATATATTAAAATAGTATTTTTTTATTTTTTAAAATTATTTTTAACATAGTCATAGAACAATAAAAAAATTAATTTTTAAAAAATAAAATTGAAGTAAAACGGCCTCTTAATGTTGTATTCTTGAGACTTCCACCATCATTTCTCCGATTCCAAAAGGATAGCTAAAAATTCTAATAAAAAATCATAACTCGAAAGGATATTTTAAGAACAACACAGTTTTTAACCTCAAAGAATCGAAATCGGAAACTATAAGTAACCAAAATCTACAGTTGAAACTTAAACACGAACATACAAGGGAAAAAGAGAGAGTAAGAATCAGACTTACCAAACAATACCATTAGCGCCACGGCCAATAGGACGAATAGGAGGGACATACTTTCTAGAAACTTCAAAGAGGTTACCGTACACATTATACTGTACATAGCGTCCACCATGAGCAGGTATGCCTTTGATGTTAGGATCACCACCTGAGCTTGACTCTAAGCTTGTCATTTTTTTCAGTAGCAACCAGAAAGGATCCAATTAAGCTAGAGCGAAAAGGGGATAGAAAGGAGAGGGCTAATTAAGCAGTCCAGTGGTGGTTGTTGAAGAGGAGGAAGAGGGGCTAAAAAAGAGGGCGGACGTGTTAGTAGGCGTAGAACTTTCTCGTTTTCACATTTCTTCTGGTTGGCGTGTGGGTTGTTTTACTACTATTAGAGTCTACACTTTACAGGGACGAGTGAGAAAGATGGGGAGAGAAGATAAAAGGTAGTGGTGGACTGGACCGTGTGGTGCCCGACTTTTGAACAGGGAAAGCTTAGCCTGCCTCGTGACTCGACAATTTGCTTGCTGACTTTTATTTAATTTTTCTCAAATAGTTTTCCTAGAGAGAACAGGAAAGAAAATATACACTGTTTTTGTTGGTGATTGTGATTTAACTCTAATTTATCAAACTTTGAATTCTGACTTTTCTAGGTATCTCGTATTTTTATGATCAGTAGTGCGATTGATTGAAAAATAAAGAAAAGAAATTATGGGTGGATGGCATTTGATTTCGACTGGATCTAGCTCAAAATCACTGGTGTTTAGGCCTGCCTAAACTTAGCCAGAGCAAGTGGACAGGGTCATGTCTATTATCCCATTCTTTTCGATTTGGGTGAACTGGAAGAGAAAGATGCAGGAAACGGACCCATCAAGCATTCCTTTCTTCAAGGAACATGAACAACTCAGCAGATCATGATGATGATGATCATCATCATCAGTATGGTTCTCTACTCCCTCCATTTTTGTTCAAACTAACCTAACTGTAAGAAAACATTACACTGATAATTTCAAGTATCTTTGCATTGCATTTCGAGTCACAGTCATGGTTCGTTCAACATATGTTTGCTTGGCGTGTTTGATACTCCGATCAAAATAATTATTTTTAATTAAAATTATTTTTATGTGTTGATTTTAAAAAATAAAAAAATATATTAAAAAAAAAACTTTAAAATATAACTTCAAAAACCACGCTTTCAAATTACCACGAAGAAAAGGTTCCCGTGTTTCAAACCAGCCTTCAACTTGCTGAAAAATCAAAAGGAAGCAAAAAGACTCCCTCCTCCAAGACAAGATAACAAGTCAAGGCTCAAAGTCAAGGCCTACCTTCCTTATTTTCCACCGACCGGAAAATCCGCCATTCTCCATCCCCCCTGGAAAGGTCTACTCAAACACGAACCTTCATCGACATTAGCATCTCCGGATTTTGTCTCCCCAAACGTGAGTTTTGTTCCAAAACTGTCACCGTATATTTTATTTGGCCATGGCATTACTGAATTCCTGATTGTGGTATTTTTATGGAATCCAGGGAAAATTTGTTCAGGATACTCTAGAATTCGAAAAATTAATGCACTACTTTAATGAAATAATACCATGTTGATTGTAGATCATTTTGCCCTTCGTTATGTTCCAATTTTAAATTGGTTTTAGCTCCGAAATTCTTCTTTCTTTTCTCAAAGCTAAAGGTTTTACTCTGTCCAACTAACCATTTTTTGGTCTCGATTTTCCTCTAATTAAATTACTTGTAAAAAAAAAAAAACGAAGAAGAAGAAAATTAATCGGAAACACAAAAAAAGAAAAAGGAATTCAGCCCAAACAACTTCAAAAGCCCAGAAGTAAGTGGTCTAACTGAAACAAGCCCAAGAGAAGCGAAGCCGAGCCAAATCTTCGAACTTTTTTTTTTCTCTCATCACAAGCAAGCAGCCTCACTGTAATTTTCGCAGAGCAAACGCTCTGTTTGAAGCTAGTTTTTAGTAGGGGAAATGATCTTCAGTGAAAGTAGAATACAGCATCAGGATGATGCATTACCCTACTTAATACAGGCTTAAGCAGCTGCTTCCTTCGGTTGAGGTGAGGTGGATACTTGATTGTGGAGTTTCCGAATTCAAGACTGGCAATTATTTGCAGCTCAAAACAGGCATGCTCTTCACCAAGCATTCTTCGGTGGATTTTGCTTTATCATGCTGATGAGTTGGCTATGTCGTTGACCAATTTCAGTCGAGCCAGAAGTCTTTAGTAGATATTTGACTACCACCGAGGGGTGTAAGTGGGATGAGTGTTCTTGTTAGGAATTCTAAGGATTCTTGTGGTTACTGAGGATTCAGCTAAAGGAAACTCGGGAACGGGGAGCTTTCCATAGTTCAATCCCTACCATCATGGGATTACCAGCCATTTGAATCCCCAGTGTATCATGCTCGGGCCTGCCGACTGATTTGAAATACCAAGGAAGGTTTGCAGGGTTGAGTTTCTCAGAGACCCACGTTTGACTGAGGACTAATGTGTTCTGACACGGCCAGCCCGGAGAATGGAGAATTAATTGTGATAGTCCAAGAGTCCCCACGAAAATCCTACTTCCTGCTAAAGAACAAAAAAATATGAAAAAAAAACAAGGAGACATTTTACCAAGAGTTTTGATTTGGATAATAGTCTTTGAATCCGAAACAACAGGTTGCTTTATCTTGTTGTCTCAACGGATCTTCTATGCGATGCATTCAAAATAAAATCGGTGGGTAGTTCTTCGTTTGGAGGCCTTCGCCACAACGTTTCTAGTTATTTACTCAGCACTCTTATCATCAAATGAGATGGAGTGATTTCTTATCCCAGATCAGTTCATTTATCTATGTACGTTGATTTAATGAAGTGTTCAGACCTCTTAGTGTAGATGTTTGAGAAAATTGTGAGGTATGTTTCTTATATACTCGCAAAAGCTGCATAAAATGCTTCTTATATGCTTGCTCGTGATTGCGGGATAGCGAATTATTATGTTGTTTTATTTTATTTTTTTATTGTTATTTATTTATTTTTGTTTTTTATTATTGTTTTTTTTTTAATTTCATCCTTCATCACTTATTAATTTTTATATCAAATTTAATTTTTATTTTTTTAATTTTTTTTTAATTATTTTTCTAATTGAATTTTGTTTTCAATCTCATCCATCAACATTTAATTTCAATTATTTTTATATTAAATTTAGTCTTTAATCTTTTTATAGCAATTTCTTTAGTTTTAGATCTATTTTTTATTGTATTTTTTTTCAATTTTTCTCTTAGCATTTTATTAATTTAGAATTTTATTTCATTATATTTTAGATTTTAATTTTTAAAAAGTTAGTTTCAAACTCATAATTAGATTCATAGGTTTGAAGTTTGAAGGTTAACACAAATTTACTTTAGTTTTTTTTTTAAAATCAATTTAACATTTGTTATATTAAAATTAGTCTTCATCTTTTTTTTTTGCCTTTGAAATTATTCAAATCTTATAACATTAGTTGAGGTTAATAAATTAACTTGAGTTTAATTAAATTTTTTTTTCAATTTCTTTTTTAATTTCACCTTTTAAATTATTTGATAATTAAACTTTATAATTTTATATAATTTATTTTTAATGATGCTATCCAGGTATCACAAACATGTTACAAATTTTGCTTGCTAACTTACACAGGCTAGGAGCAATTTTTATTTTGTTTTTTTATATTATTATTTTTTATCAGTTTATTTATTATCATTATATTTTTTATTCATATTATTTAAATTACCCTAACTTATTCCATTCAATTGATCTTGGTCTCGATCTTAGTCTTGATTTTTTATTTTTATTTTTATTTTTTTTGCTTTGCCTTAGTATTTTTTTTCTAGGTTGAAAAAATAAAAATTAGGTTGGCAGAGCATAGAGCTAAGCCTTTTATCTAGTGTGCTCTAAGCATCAAATGGCTTCAGGGGTTCTACGAAAAGGTAGAAGATGAATACCCATCAACATATCACTGGAATCAAAAGAAGCTTCTTTGCTTTGCGAAGCATTCCCAGATTATGCAGTTGCTTCTTGCAGAAACCCCCTATGAATCATCTGATTCCAGTCCAAGTGCTGATTCATTCAACTGCTGAACGCATGTAAGAAAAAGTACTTCTCAATAGTATTCTCAAATATTGAGGATGTAGTGCAATGATCATAACTGTAAAATGACAATATTCTGATGCATCCCATCCCAATTACAGGTAACTTGAAGGATCAATAGATCTGATTCCTTCCAAAAGTTTCTAATTCACGAATTTGCACCCCTTGGAAATGATGCAAAAGCTAACACATCAAGTCATTTTACTTGGATCTTGTATACCAACTCTCTAGGTCAAGTCCACACCCAAACACATTCAGGAAGTTAAAGTCACATACAAATGATGCCGTTGATGCTTACCATGTGAAAACATCAACTTGGAATAACTTCATCCCTGAACAAGACAGAGTCAAGACATCTATAGTTAAGGAACAAAAAGCATTTCCTACAATGAGTCATATAGACGTGTACTTTGAAAAGAAATAACAGACACCCAACTGAATTTCACAAACAATCATCGTGGTTACCATACAGTAACCTCAGACTTCTTCAACTTTCATGCACAACACAGGAAAAGCCCTGAAGAACAAGGATGCATTTATGGATAGCCACAAGAGGAAACCCCACACCTAGCATCCTCCTTGAGGCCAGCACCAGTATCCTATGGCAAACGACTCAAAAAATATGTATTAATAAATACAAGCATTTTGCATTAAAAAAATCAGATAAAAAAAACTACCCGTATATCATCAAAGAATGCGGGCATGCTATCTATGTCTTCCCTACTCCTGGCCATAACGAGAAAAGGGAAGAAGGGGAGTTAAGGTAAAACATAACAAGTAGTGAAACAGTACAAGACATTTCATGTATTGTTGACAATATTTCGGACATGTACAAACTAGTAAGAAAATATTACAAAATACCTCACACCACACAAGACAGGACAGGCCCACACAAGACAATACACTACTGAGGGAACAAGCGGTATCAGACATGAGAACAAGCGGCTTCACCATAAACATCTATCCTATAACCTGTTCCCCATTATTCCCTCGGAATGGGTCGGCAACAGTATCAGACACTCTCAGGTTACAAAGCAAAGCATCACGCCCACTTAAAACTATTTTGAAAAAACTATCTACTTCCTGAGCAAGAAAATCTAGCACCTGAGAAAGTTTTTCTGCTTTCCTCCCCAAATCTGAAAAGGAACTGCTGAACGCTTCCACTTCAGTAGGTCCCATGCCATCTTGGATCATGGGATATAAATTATTCACAACTGTCTCAACTTCATCTAATTCTTTCAAGAAAGTAAATTTCCCACGAGAAAATACTTCTCTAATTTCTCCATTTACTGTAGTTTGCAAATCAGAGTAAGCTTGTGCCCACAATATTGTGTTGGGGACATCCAAATCTATCAGATTCTTTGAATTAACTGAAAATGCAGCAGCAAAAACACTACATACAAATACTGTCTGTACCTTAACTCCATACATGGCACGCATCAACACCTTTCCTTTGGCCGAGTTCTTAACCTTAGGCAGAGTCAAGGAATCCACAAGACTCTCTAAGATGGATTTACAGTTTTCCAGTCTTGGGTTCTTGGAGCCAATGTGCTGTCTCCAGCTATCTAGGGAAGAACATGCCCGCACTAACTTTTCTGAAGTGTTGGACTCCAATTTATGCAGGGCGCATTGAAGAAAGAGATGACCTTGGTTCAGCCGCGAGAGCTCAGAGCTAAAAGCAATGCAAATATCAAGCAACTTCACAGTGATGTCCAAGTACACATCTATCCACTTCTCATCCCATTCAGTCACAGGGAGCTCAAGTTCTGTGATAAGTGTTTTTATGACAGTATGAGTCTCACAGAGTGACTCCATTGCCAATTTCATCCATGTCAAGCTAAGAACATCACCCTTGTCTTTAGGATTAAGTTTCCGCAACCTCGCTGCCAATGCCTCCTCAAATGTATTTAATAAGGAAAGAAGCCTTGGAGACAACTGAGAACCCTTTGGAGATAACATCCTGAAAGGATTTCCAAATGGAAAGAAAGGGCGGTGCGGCTCTTGTGGTTGACTCATTTCAACAATTTACTGCAACAAGTTTGGAAAAACAAAATCATTAATCTTGTTGCACACAACATCAAAAGAGCACACACAAAATCAACAAAAAACCACACCAAACAAAAGATCTACAATCAATATATAGCGATTAGGACCCACCCAAACTTAAGCAAGATAAATTGCAAAACTTATCATCACAATGAAACAATTCATCAAGAAAACAGGAGAAAGAACCATATCTCCAACAAAGGTATTTCTTTAAGCCTCCATGCCTTCCTGAGAGAGTCGAGAAATACTCTTACCAAATACTCAGAAAAACAAATTCCAACCCCATCAACCAAATAAAAAACCTACACAACATATAGACCTTAAAAAGGAACTCAAAACAAAAGCTAGACAAAAGAAGATCTATAAAGAACACAGTTATGCATATCCAGTTATTGGCCGCTCTACATCTTTTCAAAATCAATAACCACAGCAAGAAAAAAGAGGGACAAAATCAATGCATATTTTCTCTTTATCTCATTCACACAAGAATTTCAAGTTCAAACCAATCAAAATAAAAATCAGTTAAATTAAATGAAAAAAAAATCAAATCTTTTCCTACCAAATCGAATCTAAAGTTTCGATCTATGAATCTCTCATTTCAATTCATGCCTTCTGTTCTTAAAATTAAAACACAATCAAACAAGCATATAATTCATACACAAAACAGTTCAAACTTAATAACTCACCTAAATACCAGATCCTTAGATCAGAATAGCAATCAAGTCAAGACGAAACATAAGAATCACTAAGAAAATATTGAAACCCTAACCCTAATCATTTTTACTAGAAAAAACAATACTCTAATCTAAGATCTAGAAAAAAAAAAAAACAAAGAGAGAGACCTTTTTTTAGCTATAGTTGTAAGAAAGAGAGTACCTGAAGGAATACTTGCAAGAGATGAGAAATTTCCAGAGAGAAGTGTCCAGACGCGGAGCTTTGTTGAAAGTTTCCGGTTAATCTAGAGAGGTTAGGTGAGGTCTCTATTTTGTAGCTGAAGTTGTGGGCAAAGGTGAAGTAACTGGCTGTTATAAAGCAATTGGTGACAGATGTGTACGTGGAAGGATGTGAGTGGCGGGCTGTGGTAACGGATAGATATTCATTTGGAGATTACTTACTGGCATTTTTGTGAGCAGAAATGGTGGGTCAGAGACAGGGAAGTAAATTCAAGCTTGATTTTACTTTATATTTAATGCATGTGACATGTGATCCAACGGACAAGATCCTTGCTTCTAACTACACGAAATTGCCCTGGTTGTCGTTGCTATCTGGACCTCGTTTGCCGACCATAATATTATATACTTGGATACTTTCTTTCCCTGTGGGGGAATGGATCCAAGAAGATTTTTTTGAGGTAGTCGCCATAGGAAAAGGCTCGGCCCAGGTACAGATGGCTAATGCTAAAATTGCAAAGGGCTCCCCAATGGACTCGGCCGCCAAAGAACTCGAACCGCACAGGAGCCCGCTAGAAATTAAAGGGTGCTGCTACGCTCCTCTCTTTACACTACAGACCAGGCTCATTCACTTTGATTCTTGAGAGAATCCATACAAGCACGGGGTTCATACATATATCAGAACATTCTGACTGGTTACTGCAATGAATTCTAATATGATTACAGGCTGCTGTGATGGATAATGAATACCCAACGGCGCTGGAAATTGAGCTCAAAACATGAGTCTAGTCCACACAAGTCGAATAAACTCCATTGAACCGCCTGGTATGCTATGAAGATGTTTCGTCCTTCAAGAAGGAGACTGGTGATGGCCCTGTGGGAAATGGCACATCCTGTAAGCTCGTATATACACGAAGGATGTATTTAACGAAGGTTTTCCTCTTTTTAATAAAAAAAAAAAGTGAGCTTGCACAGCATAAAGTCAATACAGATATTGATAGCGCAGCGGTGCTGCCACATGATATGTTTTCAAGTAATCGAAGCTAGGGTTTAAGGAGCAACATAAGTAGGTGCCAGTAGTCCTCTCCACCTTTGGATTTGAATAATAATGCTGAGGATTAATCAGCCTTGAACCCCTCGCAATGCCTAACAACATACCTGACAGTACACAGGCATTCTATTCTAGACTTGCCCCTTCAAAAGCTTGTGAACAAGAATACTATGGTCAATGGGCTGGAAGAGTGAAAATTGAGCAAGGTATCGTGTATCTTCACACCATACATTGCCCATCTTGCACACAAAAGGCCAGAAAAAGATTTCGCACCTCTAAAAAGGTCTACTGATCATAAATCCAAATTCTGGATTCATGAAATACTTTATGGCCAAAAGTAGTCCTACAAACTCTGCTCGTCCGCCAGTAAAGTGATCATGAACGCAGGCTTCTCAGCCCCACAAGATATAAACAAATGTTAATTGTATCAGGTCGCCTCCTACAAGTGATATGAAACCATTTCTAGTACTGGCATGAGAGAGACAAATGAAGCTCCTGCCACGTGAAGGATTCCGAATTGACATGGAGACCAGTAGCTCCTACGCCAAGCTAAAAACATGCCCAAAAAAAGTGTGGAATCCCCAAGCTTGGCATATTTTTTTATTTTTTTTTCTCCAGACTGGTCCTGCGTTAGATCATCACAGGACGAATAAATGCCTTCGCCAAGTATGATCTTGCGCCAGTACAGATTGCTTCGTTAGAATGTTTCATAAAGACCAAGTCACGAACCCGAAAGCAAAGTGCAGCAAAGTGACAAATGAACTCATCAAATACATCCAAAACTATTTACTTTAACAGGTATTATGCCAAGCTTCATTGTTAGGCTCCAATGCAAAAGCATGTACTCTGGCAACGACGGCTAAATAAATCACACGGCATGACCCCATTTCCAGACTAGATGTTGGCTGCTTCCTGGCTAGCTGGTCCAACCCAAAACAAGGAAAGCACATGAATAAAAGAGTTGCAAGTACGTTTGCTACAGAAGAAATAGCTGGTTACCGGGTCCATTTCCCATAAACATCTGGTTTTTTTGGCTGGCAATGATGGTGACGAGTCACAAACATCTGGTTACATAAATAATGCATACATTGAAAGAAGAACTAGAATGGGACAATCAAACTACATCCATGAAATCCTCATAACTAATCCATATCTATGTAATAGTAAAGCAATAGCATTCCGATTTAAATCAATTTACCGATCAATTGAAATTATGGGGTGACAACTGGACTGCTGACATGGATGTGTCTTGTAGTGCTTAATGAGCGTGATAGATCCAATCGGTATATTTTAACCAGGAAGCATCCTTTCATTGATGGCCGCAGAATTCCAAAGCAGATAGGAGCCGTGCGTCGCTTTGCTTACATATTTTCCATCTGGAAACACTAATGTAGAATTTCAATATCATTTTGTTGAGTGAATCCGCATTCAAACAAACTCAGTAGTTACAGAGAGTAGAACATGCTTGTAAAGTTTCAATCAATCTGATTTAATGATCGGATTAAAAATTATATTAAAGTTTCGAGGTGTTGTTGTATTGGTGTGCCTTGAGATGGTTAGACTGTCCCTTGCAATCCTCCTGTTGGTGATACTAGAACAATGAATAATGGATTTAATGATGCTGTAAGGCCATACAATGGGGAAAATCTAGCTGCATAAGTGGAAGGTAAGTAATATTCCTATTTGCATAATCTACTTCTTTGACAATTCTTTCACGCTTACGATCATAACGAGTTCATTTCACCTGCTGCAAAATGATCACACAGGGAGTTCACCTCATGTATTTAATTTTGGTTCTGCGAGTTCTGAATACACCAGTAAATAATAATCAGCTGAACAACCTGGACAGCAACAAATGGACCACCCACGTGAGAACTGGGCGATCGGCTAGTTTTGAAGTATAATAGATACAATGAGAAAGTCCAAAACTAATTTTGGATGACCATGGAGCATACAAACATGTAACTTTGTTTTATAATTGAAACAACAAAATATATCATTTTTCTATAAGAATAATGAATCAATTACACAACTGCATCCCCCACGGAGTAAGATATCCGAAATGGTATGAAAGCTAAGCTTAAAACAAATGCAGATTATCGTTTACTTATATAGAAGATACAACAAACACAATAGAATACCTACAGGGAAAAAAATAAATAAAAGATTCAATAACTTGGAGAGATGTAAAATTGTTAGTCACCTAATCCTCCAATGATGTTATCTCCATCTTGTTGGCTGATGATGTTTCCTACCACTTTCACCTTCACTTGTGTCTGAAGTCCCTTCTCCCGATTGCTTATCAATGAATTTCATAGCAGCATGATTCTCTTGTTCATAATCATGCTGTGAATGGGAAGGTTCTCTCCCAACTCGACGTTCCTGCAAAATTTGTGCAAGAATGGATCAATGAGCAGGAAACTGAACCATTAAAAGAGAGACATTCTTTCTCTAGACACCACAGATTATAATTCTTTGTTTGAAAGAAATGATGCATACATACATCACGAAATAGCAAGTCATCAGCCTCAAGCATGTGGATCACGTGTCCCATTTTGGGCCTCTTTGTAGCATCAGGATCGACACATTTAAGAGCTACCAGGAGAGCGCGTTTTAATGCTTTTGAAGCAGGCATCTCGGGTAACTTGGGATCAACCACTTCTTCAGATTTTCGGTTCCCAACCATAGTTTTTAACCATTCTACTAGATTCACCTGCAATTATTTGGTTGTTTCCAAAAGTTATAGTTACAGCAATACATAATAAAAGACAGGAGAAATTTTCAGAATTATATGTAAAAACTAACCTCTCCTTGTGGCCGACTATAATCAACAGGGCTTCTCCCAGAAATTATCTCCATGATAAGTATACCGAAACTATAAACATCACTCTTCTCATTCAGCATTCCAGTGCAAGCATATTCTGGAGCAACATAACTAGAAAACCCAACAAAATAAGATTTAGCTTTCCTACTTAGGAGAATTACAAGTCAACCAACCATTGTCTCAATGAACTTTCATATGTAATGTTTGCATTGCAAATGATTTTTTTTACAACAGAGAAATAAAACCGGAACTCAAATCAAAGGAAACAAACTGACCCAAATGTTCCCATCACACGTGTTGTGACATAACTTCTCTCAGAATGTAAGAGCTTGGCAAGCCCAAAATCAGAAACCTTAGAGTTCCATTGGCGATCCAGTAATATGTTACTAGATTTTACATCTCGATGAACAACCTTTGGTTCAAGACCATCATGAAGGTAGGCCAATCTGCAACAACAATAGCAGCAAACAAAATACCTTGAGTGAAAAATAAGAACAAATAATTTGAGCAACAATGCATGCATCCATATGGATGATGAGTTTACTTACAATGGAATTCAGAATACTTACCCTTTTGCTGTTCCCAAAATAATGTTCCTACGAATATCCCACGTTAGAGGGCTGACTTCTCCAACATCACCATGTAGCCATTGGTCCAGATTACCATTGTCAACATACTCGTATACAAGCATTCTACATAGCAAAAACATGACCAATTACATTGAGACTGTTGACAACATGAGGCACAAACTCAATTTTAAATTGGAAGATAATTATAGGCATACCTGTAAGCACCCTCAACACAGTATCCAAGCAATCTGACAAGATTCTTGTGCCGTACTCGTCCAATTACTTCCACTTCTACTTTGAATTCCCTCTCAGCTTGACCCCTGAGAATTTTCAGTATCATGAGCTACTAACCTATGCATGCATAATTTTAGTAGAAAGGCAGTCAAGACGTAGATGGAAAATTGCAGTCTGCTGTAGCAACTTCTATTCATATTCCAAAATTATCAATTCAGGTTCAATTATGATCAAAGGCATTTGACAAGGAAAAGTAAGGAATCCCACAAAAGCATGTCACTTTACAGCACATATCCAACCACACGCAAGACAAGAACCAAAAAAAGAAGACACCAATCATAACCACTCAAGCACAGCACAGTAATTAAAACTTAGCAATTTTCTTCTACCATGGAGACTTAAAACATAAAGTAAAATAAGCAAATAAATTTCAAGTTTCCATAGTAATTCTAAACGTAAAACATCTCAAACAATCCCAAGTTCAATCCATAACAAATAAGATCCAAACTTTTACCACTTCTCTTCCCCATATCTTCCCCTAGCAAGTAGCAACAAATCAAAGACAAACATGCAATTCATTCCATTTTTTTTTTCTCATTATCTAAAAAAAAACACATGAAAATAATAATAAACCAACAAAGAAAACAATTAAAAGAACAAATCTTTACCTGTTATTCAACAAATTTTTAACAGCAACTTTAGTCCCGTCACTCAAAACCCCACGATACACAATCCCATACCCACCTTCACCAATAACATTCTCTTCACACAACCCACCAGTAGCAGCCTCCAACTCTCTCAAAGTATACCACCTACCCCATCCAAGATGCGACACTTCAGGCCCCACACTTCCACTCCCAAACGACGCCGTCTCACCACCACTAGCAGTCCCTCTACTCTCCCCACTCGAAAACACCACTCTATGCTCCACCTTCCCGATCCCAACCTGGATCTCCGGCACCTGAATCGCATGGTGATTGTGATCTTGCACGGGCAAGTGCACGATTTCTTGAATCTCTTTAGAGATTGGAGGGGTAGTGTCTGTCTTTGTTAGCTTAAATTGTCGGTTCTTGCGACGAGAAGTAACGCAAAGAGAGAGGAGAAAGAGGGCAAGAACTATTAATGAGCCCAATAAGATTCCTATAACTACCCATAAACGGAGACCAAAGATTGATGTAGGTTTTGATAGCTCCGTGTTAACAAATGCACCATCGTATACAGACATTATTGTTGTAGAAAAGAAGAAAAGAAGAAACGGGCTGTTGTTAGATTTACTGGGAATGGTTATGGAATTGAGTTTCTTGGCTCGGTTGCATTTGGTTTCACCGGAAAAAAAAGAGGTTCCCGGCGATTATGATAGATGAGGGAGCGAATCAAAGATAGGCGGGGCGAGAGAGAGGAATCAAGTGGATAGTAAAGGGTGGATGGGATGGGAGGAAGGAAAGAGAGAGGGTTAGCGTGTGAAGATGAGCTGTCACTTTGTCTGTGTAAGCTAAGTTGAAGTGAGACTGGACTGGCTTAAGGTTAAATGACGTGTTTGTCCTTCGGATTTGTATGTGGTGATGGTTTTTTTTTTTCCTTTCTAAATTTGGATGAAGTTAATATGGTAAAACCATCATTGACCGCTCTCCACTCACTTTTCAGCAAGAACAACAAATTTGTTATCAAATCCAAGTGGTGAAATGTGATGGCAATAAGAAAGCATAACCCTTTAATGATTGTGAATAAAATATTTACCCTTTAAAAATTTGTTCTTTATGCTTTAAAACACTCACTTGCATGCTATGTCCACCCCCATCCAAGACCATTATCTTATTAAAAGAATGGATATGATTTTTCTTTCGGAGTTTAATTGTATAATCATGACAGCTTTTAGGATTCTAAACTAGGTTTTTTTAAAAAAAAAATTGAGCAGAAGGGTATAGTTGTAAGTAAATTTACTCTTTTAAAATTAAAATCCTAAATATAAGGAGTAGTAAAAAATAAACTTAATTTTAATATCATGTTGGCCACAGTGATCAAGATAGGAAGCATGATTTTTCAATAATGAAGAGGGTGTTTGACATGGTTTCTCTTTATGCCTTTAGATATTTTTAAAGGTAATTTTTTAAAAAAAAAAGTATTAAATAAATATTTTTTAAAATATTTTATAATGATTTTGATGTACCATCTTTAATATATTTTCAAGTAATTTATCTATTAAAATCTTAATTAATTGGAAAACCAATCTCGATTCATATCTTACCTCTCTTGACTTATATATTTCTTTTAAAATAAAGTTTTTCTTTTTGCTAATTTTCGTAGGTTTCCATTCATAAATCTACATATGAAAACTTGAGGAGTTGTTATTCTGTAGCAGGAGTTTGCTTTTCACGCACGAATTTTACAAAAAATAATAAAAAGATTTGATTCCATATCATTTTTTCCTCTTGATTGTCTCCGTCTCTCTCCGGCCGGCTGTAAATAGCGGTATTTTCTGCAGCTGCGCCATAATACTTCTCTCAGGCGTGATGATGAATCTGGCAAGTTTTGATAAGGGGATCTACGTGTACAGCTACCGAGAATTAATTGAAAGAAAGAGAGGGAAGGTGACCGTTAAAGGTGATTATGATGTTAGGACAGAGGGATCTCTGTTCTACGTTTTCCTTCGTGCTAGTTCTTACATACGTGTAGCAAAGACTAAGGACTGAGCTTGTGTATAATTTCCACATGGCAGTTGTGCCATATTCGTCAACGGGTCCCATGCTCCCATCAATCGCTACATGATGCATTCATGTTAAGCCAGGTGTGGGCCCGGGGAGACTTTCGTAAATCACAGGAGTTTGGTGGACCGAAATCATGGTTTAGATAATACTTCGGTGGTAGTTAAGGGAAAATACATATATTAATTGTCTAGTTCATTCTGCAAGTGCATTTTGAAAGCTGTACGTAATCTTTTTGGATTCTTTTTTTATTATAATCTATTTATGTCAGGACACAACAGGGAAAGCATCTTGGTTGATTATAGAACACCAAGTGGTGGAAAGTCCTGTAAGAATCGAGTGGACACCAACATAACAATAATGGGCTGTGCGGAAAGATTTCTTGGTTGGTTTCGTGCCCAATGGCAGTAGTGCTTTTCTTGAAATCTTTCGATACGCATCACATCACATCTCATGTTTCTTTATTGTTCTTTTCCAGCTCATAATTTATCTCCTACTCATCTGATTGGAGCTGGCGCTGTCTGTGGATTTGTCGAGAGGGGTGGATTATGGATTGCTGCCCTCGAAACCAAACCCAGCATTGAGTTTCTACTTGTACCGAATTCCAATACAATTTTGTATTCGAAATGCAACATAGCGACTGTCAATCCATGTACAGAGGAGGTGTATAAAGAACAGAAAAGGGATCTTTTTATAGCTCTAAGAATGAAATAAGGACGGAATGGCAATCCATCCGGTGGTTAAGCACAGGCACCTCTTCAACCTTTTCAGTAGCCAGAGATGAAGATAGCTTTTAAGTCTATCTGCAATCGCATGACGAGATACGCATAACGATCAAAACAGAGAGCGTGACTTGAGTTAACGAGTCATTCCCATTCAAAACCAACTGGACTGCTCCTAATCTTGCGCCATGCGAGGAAATAGTAAATTTACCTGAAATAAGTCGAGCTTTGTAGCTCTTTTGGTGGATACAAAGGTTCATTCCAAAAAAAAAAAAACACACTCCCCCAAAATTAGCAAGCATATCACATCAGACTCAAAACACATGATCAACAGGTCCTGTGATCATTAGCTCATACAAACAAAATATATGACTAAAATTCCAAAGTTTCCTGTTGATTTTCACCTGTTCCTTTCCTTCTATCCCCCTCTTCTCTGACCTGGGAATTGAGTTCTGACATGATAAGTTGTTCGTGAACAAAATGAGTGTTAAGCTTCAACAAAACTCATGTAGGGTAATATTACAACTGCTGACTAGACTGTTCCAGTATCCTGTCAGTTGCAATGAAAAAAATTTAATACTGGGGTAGCCATCCACAGATTGCCCTTGTTAGTCCGCCTTCTTATCTGTGTCATCAATTGCTGCCAGTCTTTCAACAAGGGAAGGACGGGATATGGCTACAGATTGCCCTTGTTAATCAGCCTTCTTATCCGATTCATCAATTGCTGCCAGTCTTTCAACAAGGGGAGGATGAGAGTAGTGATATGCTGAGTACCAAGGATCCGTATTCATAGATGACAAATTTTCTTCCTGAAAAAAATTGGCACACTGTTCAGTCATGTGCATTTCCTGAAAATGGATTAGAAAAGAATACTTTGCCAATGTAGAACTTAGATCCCACAAAAATCTGAATGCAAGAAATATACAGGACTCCATCTCCACTACTGATGGTCTGTTAGAGGGAAAAAGTTAAAAGTTCAATAGATCACCTGTAGTTTCACAAGACCACCCCGAAGAGCAGAGCCATAACCAAGCTTTTTAGCAAAAGCATCCGCCTAATCAAACAATTACAGTAAGTGATATCAAGGACTTGAGACACACAGAAACAAGGAGAGAGGGTGTGAGAGGTTACCTGAAATTCAAAAGATCGGCTCACCAGATTAAGGCCAAAGCTTACAAGGTGTTGGAGAGGTATTACAGTATGCTGCAAATAAGCAACCTAGTCAGATAAACCCAACCACAAACAACTTTTGTGTCATATAAACCCCCCCCCCCCCAAAACAACACACACACACTAAAAATCCCATAAGCATTTCTTTTCCTTCACACAGCAATTCTTTTCATATCAGCAATACCTGAAATATGATCAGACCGATGAGCACTGGCTGTGTATCAAATCCAAAACTTCGGAAGAGATCAGTTGAGTTCCTCACAAGAGTGTATCCTCCAAATTGTAAAAATGTTAGAATCTGCAGAACATAGCATTAAAAAAAAACAATGAATCATACACCTGTTATAAGCTCACAAATAAAGTCAAAGGACACCTATAGGAGGATGGTTGGTAAATTCTTAAACAAAACACTGAACTCTCCTACCAAAACACAAATTGAGATTCAAAAATATGTTTTAGGCTTTTAGCATGTATTAAAATTTTCTTGTGCTTCAATCCAAGATGTTTTGGCACTATTTTCTCATCAGGCTCATGAACAAATCCTCTGAGGTTTGAATCTCAAACCAAGGACTTACAGTCTCAAAGAATAAGAACATTCGTGTCAAAGTTTTCTCCGAGCATTTTCTTGATGATAGCTCTCAGAAGATGCCTTTCAGATGGTATATATGGTATTTCAATAGCATTTTAGTGCACATATAGGAGCAAAGTAAAAATCAATTTGCAAGAAAACAATTACTGCATACCTGCACGGCAATGAACGAGTACATTGTATGATTGAGTTTCCAATGTCCCAGTTCATGGGCAATAACAGCTACAATTTCCTCATCATCTTTGCACTGCAAAGAATCACGTAGATGTAAAGACACTTTCACAATTTATGAAAAAGCATAGCCATATTTCAACCATAAAGTCTAAATGAGGGCACAGCCTAAATGGTTCACACACAAAGTTGCCCAGGCTGTCAGGAAGAGTAGGAAATTAAGAAACTGGTAAATAGATTTGCACAAATGCCTTAGTCCTTACATAAATCACATAGAAAATGCTTCTATGGATGGATTGTAAGTTACATCAAACTGGTCCTCCCCAGTTGGATAGCTACTGCGTATTTGTTAAAAAATGCAAAACTATATTTCTTCAAGACTACATGGATATCAGTATCAAAAAAAATTAAGCAGGCAAAGAGCCTCGGAGACAGCCCCTTGGAACTTCTAAAAAGAGAAATCCAAGGCAAACACTGCAATTCTATCCATTTGAATTAGCCAGGGAGAATGTCTTCCAACATAAGAACTGACAAGGATCTAAATGGAGGCAGTACAACCAAAAATGGCCAGAGTCAGTAACCCACACCCATCAGGTTTATAATCTGGCCACTTACTCGCAATAGCAGCCAGTATTTCACTTCCCATAAATAGCAAAATCCAACCTTTAATTCTTAGGTTCTAGGTTAATAATGTTGGAGGATAAGTATCAGATCGGAGTTAGAAAATCTGGTGCAAGATTTGATCAAATCCAGCACCTCAAGATCAGGAATGGAGGACTTCCAAGGACTGGTTTCAGTGGAGAAGGCTCGTTAAAAGATTAGATGAAACTAAGATCATGAAAGAAACCTAACAAGTGAGGAAGATGGGAAAACCTAACACCAGACAACAGTTCAGAAGAAATCACTCACTATAAACCCTTAGGAACACACCTAAAAAAGAACGCATGAGACATGCAATTTAGCATGACATCCCAACACATGCAAGGAAAAAAGAAGGCTGAAAATTTTTATTTCCTTCCCCCCAAAATAAAATTTTACAGGGCAATACATAGCTCATTTGGGAAGATATTTCCTAGAAAAATTATTCATAATTAAGCAACTAAGGGGGGTTCCTTGAGGAGACATACACGAGGAAGTTATCTAAAGAGGTTGCTTCCTAGTTGCTGAGCACCTAAGGCGCACAGGAGGGGAGTCCTTTTAAGGACAAGCCGTCTACTCACTAAAGAGGCTACAGATTCAGCAGCTTGACCAGAAGCCACTAACTGGCATCATACTGTTCATACTTCTAGTATGTTGGGCAAGATTACAACAGAACCATTATCCCTAAATACAACACTGTTTCCTCAAGCTGTTGAGTGAACCCAGCAACTATGTTGAATGAATATCCAAACATTTTCATCATTCTGTATGCGTTTTAGCTTCCAAGAAGGCAACCAACATCATGATTGAAGTTAACAACTGTACTCGATGCATGACACAACTAGGACAACATTAGTATTTTTAATATAATGCTATTTCGACAATAAAAACACTAGTGGTGCCTATATTTCACACATCTTGCTTTAAACAAAATAAGGTTATCAATAAAAAATGGACAGAAAAAATTTGTATTTTTCATGAGAATACACTTCAGTTTGATAAGGTTAATATAGAAAAAAATCCAGAAAGAAAGGCTTCCTCACCTGCTGAATCAATGTGTCATAAAGTACAATTCGCTTGTTCTTAAAGAATCCATACATATAGGCCTGCACATTGTTGATAGAATATGAATTTGATCTACAACAGACTAGTAAAGCACAATTTTATTGTGAAAGTACAGATGACTTGACGATAGAGAAAGCGACTGCAACCATGTATGATAACACTACGAGAAATGAGAGCTGGCCACATGTAATGCACCTATCTAATGCATTTTTTTTCTTCACTCTACAAAACAAATAACTCGTCAAGGTGGCCTGCAAACACATCTTAAACCCAACCCCAACCCCAACCACCCAAAAAAATAAAGAAAAAAGAAAAAAGAAAAAACACAGATAGCCTGAGCTTTTGGTACAAGTTCCCCTGCAATTTTTCTGTGAGTAATACCATTAGTTTACCACAGTTTGGCCAAGAAAAATAGATATTTCTTTTCATTACAAAGCAAGGAACGTGGTAGACATAAATAGGGAGGAGAAGCATTGGTTAACTTCATGTTGCAGAAACAGAAGGGATGCAAACAAAACAAAACACTGTATAATCGAAGAAAAGGTTGCAGGTAATGCTGAGAAACCTTGATAAACATATTAAAATAAGAATACTCACATTGCTATGGCTTGACCTTGTGGACCCATCTACAACGAACAACTTCTTTAAAGGAAACTTGAGGGAGGAAGCAAGTTTCTCAATTTTCTCTCTGAGCTCTCCTTCTGGAAGCTATTTGTCACATCAAAAGTAGGGGGGAAAAGATTACTAATTGAGCATGACATAGGTCTGAATGAATTTCACATTTTCAATACTCACAGGGGTGAACTTGTTGAAGAGTGGGGCAATTAAAACTGGGTAGAGTGTCATCATGACAAGAGAAAGAACAAACATGAATGCCCATAGATAAATGGCCAGGTAAGGACCTCCTTTCTGCAACCATGCAAATGAAAATTCAACAGTGTGGGAAGACTTGTTCATTCACAAAAGCAGGTAACAGAGCTGTAACTTGTAAGAGCATTTTTAGAATAAAAGCTGCCACTTCTTCCAAATCAGTATCATTAATTCAGGAATAAAAGTGACCAACTACTGTCAACAGACAGTGATTAAATGCTGCAAATAACTGGCCACTTCATCAACACTGGCAGATAAAAGTACCTGTACTATTAAAATAATTGCTGAAACAATTGGGGGGCCAAGTAGAATGGCAAGGCAAATTCCTTTGAATAAGTCCCTAAAGAACAGCCATATTGTTTGCTGTACAGATGGAAAATAAATTAGAATCACACGAGAGATAAGATATAAAACAGATTGGAAATCAAACAACTATAAATTTTATACCAGTGCACGTACAAGTAAAAGGAATGTAGATCCACCAACAAAGAATTAGTATTCTAACAAGTAACAAGATGTGTGAAAATCACAAGATATGAGTGAATGCAAACCTTGTTGAAGCCATGGCGGGCCTCAATCACAAAAGTTGAATAGAGAGAGAATGGCAAATCTGTAATCTGCATAAACATATTTCAAAACAATCAATCAAATAGTATCGATGAAGAAACTTTAAAAATTGTACTTATTTGCATGCATGTGCTTACAAGGGTGCCACAATCCAAACAGGATTCCAAAAAAATGCAAAAGACTGATAATCACCAGCGAAAATGGAATAAAATTGATTTCTTTGCTTAAAAAAATGAATAACAGAATTACTGTGTTATTAATTATATAAGCAAACCCAATTATAATATCCACACAATCAAAAAGCAAGGCAACATGCATGATGAAAGGATACTGGTTTAGACCTTATAGAACACCCTTCTGAAGAGGTAAAAACTCAAATATTATAAACCAGATGTTATTTATATAAAAAAAAAAAAAGTCTTGTCTGTGACATATACTATTACATCAGAATTATTAGCTCGGTCTACAAACAGTGGTTGAAAACAGTGTCATCAACCAGGGAGTCTCTACTACAGAGACTGACAACACTCCGCCAGCTCACCTCTTTCAAGATGTAGATTCGGAATTGGAAATTGTTGATGTCAATGTGCATGCTCTGAATCTACACACCACAACTATTACACAAAATAACCCAGCCTCACCTGTGTATATTCTTGCTTAATAATCTTAAAAATAGCTGTGAACATTGAGTGCTCAATTCAAATGTGAAAAATACCACCTAACTAATTGTGCGAGAAAAAAGAAAAGTAAAAATAACTGAAATCACAGACCATAAATCTTAAACTGTTGTATAAAAGGCAGGCAGCATAAATATGGTGGTTATTATCAGCTACAGTAATTAGAAATCATGTGCAAACCTGTGACCATATCATAACACCAGCCAAAAAAGCAAGGGTGTGGAGTATTTCATTCTCCTCGTTAAAACCAGCCAAAACCACAAAGCTTCCTGATTTCTGCAGATACAAAAAGAATTGGATGGTGACAATACAACCACAGAGTAGCTCCACTAACATTGCAGCAAAGTACTTACCTTCCAAAACCAAGGCAATATCCCATAGAACAAAATAGCAGAGTCCAGAAGTATAGTAACAAATTCATGAACAAAATTGAAGTGGCTGAAAGTTAAGAGATTCTTAGTGAGAATCAAAGAAAACATGCACTAAGAATCAGATTAGGAAAAGCTAAAAGAATCAATGCTAGCTAGTTGCAATAAAGAACAAACCTTTTATCAAGACTATAAGCTCGAGATTTTTCAAACTTCTCCTGGCTGATTACTCCTACCAGAGTTTTTGGGAGAGTTGGCAGTTTCAAAGCAGCACGTTGTCGCAAATCCAAATAGGTCTCAAAGAAATACACGAGAATCATAAAACCTGGAAAATCAGGACAAACCAAAGCAGTTGTTATAATCCCCATAACATAAAGCATCCAACCACTGATCCAAATGTCAAAAAGATTCAAATAAAGTGTAACAAAGAAGCATCAAATTGCAACTAACACAACTGATGTGTATCTTAATAGCCTCTAACTGTCGCATTGTCAGCTGATAAATATCAAAGATACTAACAACAAAAGCGGATGCAAATGTTCATTAGCAGCTCCTGCTATTGGAGCAGGTGTGTTACCACAGTTGCACCTATGGTGCATCCTCAATCATCTAGCCCTAAATTTGGTAGCCCTAAGAAACTCAGAAAAATTAAATCTCGAAAGTTGTCTCTAACTTTAGTTTCTTAGAAATGAGAAAGCCTCAAATGAGCATTAAGAAACAGTAAAACAAAATGTTTTTTTTCTTTTGTTGACCCAAGATACTAAAAAAAAAAAAAAAAACTTTTACCATTCAACCTAAATTTCTTCATTTTCACTGATTTTTTTCCCTCGGGAACCAAGAAAAGATTTGTCTTCATAAATAAACTCCGGTACTTAAAAAAAAAAACCAATATCCATGTTCAGAACCTCGAATAAGCATCGCCGTAACAGAAATGTATAAAAGGAAAAATAAGATAAAATAAAGAAATGAATAAAAATTTAACGCAAGCTAAACCCTAATCGATGGCAATCGCAAAATAATCGAAAATTTTGTAGAAGAATAAACGAAGCGTTAAGAGAAGGATAATGAGATAAGAATTATTTTTTGAGTTGGGAGATAAAGATTAAAGAGAGAACATATACCAACTACAGCTTCCATGTAAGGAAACGCCATGGTCGATACTCGAGGAATCTGAGAACTGCAGAGAGAAACAAAAAGGAGAGGTTTCTGCCTTAGCTTTCTTCAAGTGACGGTCATGTTTGTGTTTTATGAAATTTTGGGTGTAAAGTATTAAATTAGATATCCGGTCGACCCGAATGTTTTTGTTTGGACTACGATTGACCCATATTTATAACCCGCGTACGTGGGCTTATACGAAAAGAATTTTCTGGAGCTAGCATGAAGAAATCCCGTTTTGCTGGCAGTGGCACGTGCGTTTCACGTCAAAAAAAAAAAACTAAAGAATTCTTGTTGTTTTAATAATTTTTAAAATTTAAAAATAATTGTAAAAGAAGGTTCAATGGGTTGCAGGCTAGAAGATGAGAAGAAATTATTCTCATCACTAAATTCCATTCATCTTTTTTTCAAGTTAGAATATAAAAATTTTAGATAAAAATCTCAAATCTTAACCGTTAGGTTACAGGGCTGTTTTTTTAATTTATTTATCAACTTATTAACGAAAATAATGCACAAAAAATAGTTTTAAACAAGTATGGTGTGACTTTAATTGGCATTTCTCTTTATTTTAATAGTTGGATTAAATCTGAAGACACTGTATT
>Ga0325405_1000489_pt1 | contig 38224 bp, 34 predicted proteins | sample PopdelMetagenome_21_FD_205663 | JGI IMG/M metagenome (GOLD analysis project Ga0325405, IMG submission 205663) | Populus deltoides microbial communities from Bellville, Georgia, United States - Xylem-Control-R2 | ecosystem: Host-associated > Plants > Phyllosphere > Stem > Wood/Secondary xylem... | reverse complement strand
AAAGGAAAGGAAAAGTTGAGGGACTAGTTTGAAAACCTAGCAAAACTTTTCCTATAAATACCATGCTACAGTAAAAAGAAAAGGGGGAGAAAATTGATTGACGAGAGGAAAATGTTTAGGGGGGGGGGAGGCGCGGAGAAAATGTGGGGGAAGACAAAAGAAAAAACCTAAACCTTCTCACACACCGCCGCCCCCCCTTTCCTAAAAAAAAGCCAAAGACAAGCCGCCGGACACAAGGAGCCATGACCCTTCTCCCCTGCGGCCGCCCCTTTTTTTTGAGAAACCAAAACCCCTCTCTGCTATGGTAGTCGGCTCCCCATTTCCCTATAGAGAAGCTCTCTTTCCCTGTTGAGTCGACACTCTCCCTCTCTAAGCAGGCGACCACCACCTCCCCAGCTTTTGGATTTCGGTCTCCAACCCTCACGAGAGCCACCCTCTGTGGTTTCCCTCCATCTCCTTTCATCAACAACACAAAGACTCTCCCTCTCTTTACCTGTTGAAGCCGCGCCTCTTTTTGGCAAAGAAGAGAACCGGAGAGCCAAGGGGCATCGCTACAACCTCTCACTCTCACAACTGCCATACTTCCAGCTGCACCACAACTCAGCCTCCCTACTCACCGTCTTCCACAAAATCCACCTGTAAGACAGCCAAGAAAGGGCAAAGGAGCAGAAAACCGAGACTTCAAGGGCGCCGATCTCCCAGCTATGGTAGTGGGGGGCGACGCCGCCGGTGTAGAAAGGAAGGAGGAGAGGAGAAGTTGCCGATCCGGCCATCCACACGCCTAGTTTGTTGGCGGCGCGTGCAACACCCAGCTCCAGATTTGGCAGATCTGAAGGAAGAGGGAGAGAAGCATAGCTGAAAGGGGAAAGAAGAGAAGCCGATTTGAAAACAAAGAAAGAAAATTAAAACGGACTACTTTGTTGCGTTTTTTGTTGTTCTTGCAGGTCACCGCCGGCGAGGAAAGGAAGAGGAGAAGAAGCTAAGCAATATCCACATGTTCGCAGTTTCTGCTTGCGGCGGCTCGTGGATCCACGTGCTGCCAGTGGCGGTGGCAAGTGGAGGAGACACGCCGCCACTATTCACAGTCACAGAAGATGCCCATAATTCTCTAGCACTATTCCTGAAGTTTTTTTTTATAATTTCCAGATGATGTGTATATTTAGATATTGTTTTGTTTTGGTTTATTTGAATTTTGTTTTTGTTATGTTGTAGACATGTAAAAGATGGTGGATGAGAAAATTATAATAAAAAGAGATGGGTGTGTGTGTTTGTATTTTTATTTATGTTATTGAATTACAAAAATCAAAAAGACAAAGAATTAAATGTTTAATTTGAATATGGTTAAATATCTTATGGATAAATAAAATCATGTTGTATTTTCCATGAAAATGTAAGAATATGTTTCTACATACATTCTGGGATTTAATAACTGATTTATTAAAGCCTTAGAATTTAACTAATATTTTAAATTTTCAAATCACATCAAACCACAAAGCAGCTTACCGAAGGTAAGGTGTGCTAGGGGTGCTAATACCTTTCCTAGCCATAACTAGTCCCTTACCCTTGAATTTTTGATAAAAACCAGCAAATCCGGGTTTCCTAGTAACCTTTAATGAAATACTAGGCGGCGACTCTCAAGACCCTAAATCAAGCAAAGTAATGAAAAATCACCGAATCGCCGTGCGGGGGACGTGCTTCATGTTGGATGAATTACATGGTTCTAAATTGTTTTTAAAAATTGATTTGAAAAGTGGTTATCATCAAATTAGGATGAAAGAAGGGGATGGATGGAAAACTGCTTTTAAAACTAAATATGGTTTGTATGAGTGGTTGGTTATGCCTTTTGGACTTACTAATGCACCTAGTACTTTTATGAGATTGATGAATCATGTGTTGCGTGCTTTTATTGGTAAGTTTGTAGTCGTTTACTTTGATGATATCTTGATTTATAGTAAGGAGATTGATGAGCATATAAGTCATTTGAGACAAGTTCTTGATGTGCTTAGAAAAGAGTCCTTATATGCTAATTTGAAAAAGTGTGACTTTTGCATGGATATGATTGTTTTTCTTGGATATGTGGTTAGTGCAAAAGGTATAGAAATGAATGAGGTTAAGGTTAAGGCTATTCAAGAATGGCCTACACCAAAATCCATAACAGACGTTAAGAGTTTTCATGGTTTGGCTAGTTTTTATAGGAGATTTGTAAAAGACTTTAGTACAATAGCCTCTCCATTAACTGAAATTGTTAAGAAAGCCATGGGTTTCAAGTGGGGAGAAGAACAAGAAAATGCTTTTAGCTTGTTAAAATCAAAGTTGATTTCGGCACCTTTACTATCTTTACTTGATTTTAATAAAGCTTTTGAGATTGAATGTGATGCTTCAGGAATAGGTATTGGAGCCGTTTTAATGCAAGAAAAACGGCCCATTGCTTATTTTAGTGAGAAACTCAATGGTGCAACTCTTAACTATCCCATTTATGATAAAGAGTTGTATGCAGTCGTGCGGGCTTTGGAGACTTGGCAACATTATCTGTGGCCCCGAGAATTTGTCATACATATTAATCACCAATCGTCGAAACATTTGAAGGGTCAAGGTAAGTTAAGTAGGAGACATGCTAAGTGGGTTGAGTTGAAACTTTTCCATATGTTATTAAATACAAGCAAGGTCAGGAAAATGTGGTCGCCGATGCCTTGTCGCGAAGGTATGTTCTTCTTAATACTCTTAATACTAAATTGCTAGGATTTGAGTATATTAAGGAATTGTATCTTGATGATCATGATTTCGGTGCTATATATGACACATGCAAGGTTTTGGCCATGGATAAATATTTTAGGCATGATGGATTTTTGTTTAAGGAAAATAAGTTATGTGTGTCTAATTGTTCTTTACGTGAATTACTTGTGAGGAAAGCACATGAGGGAGGTTTAATGGGACATTTTGGAATTACTAAAACTTTGGAGGTTCTGTATGAGCACTTTTATTGGCCTAATATGAAAAGAGATGTGCAAAGAATGTGTGATAGGTGCATAACATGTAGACAAGCTAAGTCTAGGGTAATGCATCATGGACTATACACACCTTTGCCTGTTCTTAAGGAACCTTGGGTTGATATTTCTATGGATTTCATTTTGGGTCTACCTAGGTTTAGGAAAGGGAGAGATTTTATATTTGTTGTTGTGGATAGATTTTCTAAGATGACACATTTCATTACTTGCTATAAAACTGATGATGCAATAAATATAGCTGACCTATTCTTTAGAGAGGTCATTCGGCTGCATGGTCTTCCTAGGAGCATTGTATCCGATCGAGACGTTAAGTTTTTGAGTTACTTTTGGAAGGTTTTGTGGGTTAAGTTAGGAACTAAAATTTTATATTCTACTACTTGTCATCCACAGACAGATAGTCAAACTGAAGTTGTTAACCGGACTTTGATTCAATTGTTAAGGGCTATCATTCAAAAGAATCTTAAAAATTGGAAAGATTGTTTGCCATTCATTGAATTTGCATATAATCATAGTGCGCATTCTACTACTGATTATTCCCTATTTGAGATTGTTTATGGTTTTAACCCTTTGACACCATTAGATTTGATTCCTTTGCCTGTTGATGAAAGGGTTAGTCTTGATGGTAATAAAAAAACACAGGTGGTGAAAGATCTCTGTGCAAAAATTTGGCAACAAATAGAAAAGAAGAATGAACAATATGCAAACAAAGCCAATAGGGGACGAAAATTAGTGAGATTTGAACCAGGTGATTCGATTTGGGTGGATATGAAGAAGAAAAGGTTTCCTGAACAAAGAAGATCAAAATTGATGCCTCGAGGAGATGGTCCTTATCAGATCATAGAAAGGATTAATGATAATGCCTACAAAGCAGATCTACCATGTGAGTATGGTGTTAGTGCTACATTCAATGTTTCTGATCTTTCTTTGTTTGATGTAGGTGATGATTCAATATCGAATCCTTTTGAGGAGCGAGGGGATGATGCGATCCAACCATTAAATGATTCATTGGAGGTTCCAGTTGGTCCAGTTACTAGGCTTAGGGTTAAGAAGTTCAAAGAAGCTTTCAATGGACTTTTTCAAGATACATGGGATAAGGTGGACTTCAAGAGGATTTATAATAATAAATAACAAGCCTTGATTAATCTGATTCATGTTCAAGAGTTGGTGGAACCAAGACTATTACACAAGGATTGGGAGAAGAAGACTATATTCGGACAGTTTGGCCTTTCATTACTCTTTTAGTCATAACTGGAGCTACATATCAAAACTAGACTTCTATACCTTTCCAACGGTATATGACACACCTTCTAATTCATTAAGACGAGATAGAACAATCCGTTTTAAGTTGGGCCTTGCTGTTGCTAGATAGAATGCAGAAATAATGAACTTGTCTTATTTAATTAGTTGGGCTATCAAATTTTAATTATTTTGAGTAGACTTTCATTTTCTTCAGTTGGCTTTAAAACATTGCTCTTCTCTCTTATTCCCTTATTCTATCTGTTTGTTCTTTAATTTTGTCTTTCAAATATTAAGGCTCCAAATTAAGCTTCATTTCTCTCAATAAAATCAACAAGCATTTGTGCTGAATGTTTTGATGTATTTTCTTCTTATTTTTATTCTGTTTATTAACAATGTATTTTTATTTTTTTATTTTTTGTATAACACATAGTTCAACTCCGAAATTAAGCACACCATTAAGGTAAGAAATTTTAATTCCTAAGACCTATATTTGTTTTTGTACTATTTTTTCTTTTTTTTTCTATGTTTTTGTCTATATTGCAATAATGTTTTATTGTTTTGTTGAATTTTAATTGTTATTGTCAAATTTGTTGTTCAATGTGAATTGAATATATAGGATTAAATTTAATTACAAAAAATTCTTGTTAATTTAGGATTAAAAATATTATCACGTAGAAAATGAGACGAAATTGAATTATTTAAAATTGTTAGTAGAAATAATACAAAATCAATTGGTTTGTGGCATATATGTTGTCTATTTGCAGGATTGAAATTTTTTGGTAGTTTCTGGTATAGAGGAGGTGCTGTCGATTTTTTTAATTAAAAAAACTCAAAATTGTTTATCCAAATATTCATCAAATTTGTGTAGATGTATAGGGAAAATCAATGGCATGTTGTGAGCATATGATCGTAGCTAGTTTTTCTAGCAGCGATAATAACAATAACGTGTCATTAGGTGTCGATCAATAAGAGGCACCTAAAGCACATGCGTCGACTCACAATGCTGCCTTTTCAAGTGCGGTTCCATAAAGTAGAGGCGGTGTCCCTTCACAGTGGGATCCATTCACCTACAAGTATGAAGCACATTGGAAGGATAACCTTTCAATGTAAGTTTGTTTTGCTTTAAGTTGGTTTATTTTTAACAATTTATATAAAAAAAATAATATTTCATTAAATTTATCAATTTTCAAGTTCATACATAAACATTGAGGCTGCCCAAATAATAACATCGACATTTAAATCATTGATGGAAATTTCATTGTTTCAATTAAGTTAGGTTTTCAAACATCCTGATTGGAAACCACAAGTCGATGTATGGTTTACAAGATTTAAGGTTAGTGTTAACTTAAAATTTTTACTATTTTTTTATGTTAATTCCTTTACTTTATTGAAATTATTGAATTATTTTTTATAAATTTTACTGTAAGGCTAAATTTGAATGGGATAGAGTAAATGATAATGTTGTGAGGAGGGTTTGGGAGAATCACGCTGCAACTAGGTAACATCGAAAACAATACGATAATTATTTTTTGAATTTTAAATATTAAAATTTCATTTGTCACTAATTCACATATAATATGTTTGTATCATATAGGTTGCATGAGAGAATATATTGGCAGAATATATTCAGCACATGATGTCCGAATGTTTCACACGACGCTTACAGTCCGGTGCGAGGTACCGGAGTCGGCAAATTCATGGTTCAGTTACCATGCACATCGGTGGCTCTGTTCCGTTCGTTTCAAATGCAAAACGAATGATAAGATTTCTTTTAATCACATCTATTTTTAATTAATTTGTTATTATTTATAAATAAATATAACTGACAATATTTTTTTCTTACAGGTAACAACTCTCGAATGTGAGTCAAGCCCAATGGAACTTTTTATGGAGACGCACGTGCGGAGTGAAGACCACCGAAAAGGGATGCAACAGTTCGTTGGAAAACATGCTCAACACTTTGTGGTACATTCGTTTAACCATTTTCTTTCGTAAGTTATTATTTTCTTGAATTTGATTGTGTCATTTTTTTATTTTCAGGAGACATATAACAACTGGTTGAAGGAGAGACACAAGAACAATCCTTCAACCCACCCAGATTTTGATACAAATTTATGGATGGAGGCAGGATCGTTTGGTGGACCTGATAAAAATTGGGTGTACAAACTCTCCAACACTACGATTGAGAACTTGCAGACAACCTGTAGTGTTTCAACCATTGGGAGCTCGCAATCGATACCGAGCATTCAAGCTCCAAAGTTCGCGGCATTGATACATCAAGGAGTGCAAGAACATACAACTCATCTAAATGAAAAATATAAATGACTCTCTATGGATTATGAAGATGTAACAGCCTGACCCAACCTGCCAGATATTGTGCACTTTGAGCCTTACCGTCCTTACAGATTTGTTCTTGGTGACCACATATGGCCCCAAAACGCATCTAACAAGTCAGCAACTTGCACTACTAATAAGGCTAGCTACCAAATCCTCATCCACCGATGTGAGATATTACAATCCACCCCTTTTAAGGAGCCTAATGACCTCGTCGGCACAACCAGACAACCAATGAGGCTGGCTCTGATACCAAATGTAACAGCCTGGCCCAAGCTGCTAGATATTGTCCATTTTAGGCCTTACCGTCCTCACAAATTTGTTCTTGGTGGCCACACATGGCCCCAAAACGCGTCTGCCAAGTCAGCAACTAGCACTAGTAATAAGACTAACTACTAAATCTTCACTCGCTGATGTGGGATATTACTAAAGAACTCTGCCAAATTGTCATGAATATGAGATCACAGATGGGTGGTACAAATGCACCCCCTTATTGGCCTTATGGTCCCGGGAACGACCAACCTCCTCCTCCTCTTCCTCCTTTAACACCATTTTTGTTCTAGTTTCATTGTATTTGAATGCATAAATTTGTAATAAATATATGGCTTTTATATTAAGATAATTTATTTTTACATACTTGAATTTTATACAAATTTAATTTTTTTAAATTTTTTTTCCTTTTCTGTTCAATAGATTTTTTAAAATGTATATTATTTAATTATTATGGATGAGGTTATTGACAAACTTATTCCTTCAGTATATTCTAGAGAGTTGAAAAAAATTACTGCAAACACCACTTCAACTGTTACATCACCGATGAAATTATTTTGTCGGTATGTTACAGAGAGTTGGAATAAAATTACTCCAAATGCCTCTGCCAATCATCGACGGAATAATTCCATCAGTTTATTCTAGCGGGCAAATTTGTTTTTTGGCGCGCATTGTCCATCTGTAAAACCATTGGTTTTTTTATCGATAAACTTTCCCATAAATAAGAAATTACCAGTGAGGTTTTTTTCGACGATCGTATTCCATCGATAAAACTGTTAAATGTAGTAGTGTAATTAATGTTGTTGATGGAGTTCCCGATGAAAAATTAATGGTAAAATCTAATTTTTTGGCGTGAATATTCCATTAACGACCCTGTCAAAAAAAAAACAAACAATTTGGCGACAAAATCTATGATGAAATGCAAATCCACAACAATTATATTGCCGATGACATGTTTCTGTCAGTATAGTAATTGCCTATATAAATTTTTCCTTAACTTCAATGAAATATTTCGTCGACTTTTTCCAATATTTTAGTGGTGTGTAGGGAGATTTTGTATGGAGATGGTGATGTTGCTTAATCTTTTGAAAGAGTTTGCTAACTTCTTAAAATGATTAATGTGAAAATTGGTTGCACATTGGAATCTTCCATTCGACATGCATAATGAATTCATCAAACCTTTTAGCATTGATTTCGCTTGTCTACCAGAACCATACCTCTCTACAACCCAAAAAGTCACCAACTCTCTTTATAGTTCGGTAGTAACGTTTCATTTTTCTTTTATATTTATTCATTTTGGTGCTCTTTCTATGCTCTATTGACAGTTTATTTGGTGGGAAAATATATTTGGGATTGATAAGGATATGAAGGGTGGTGAGACGAAAGTGAACGTCGTCGTTGGACATTTTTTTGTCAAAACATGCTCCTTGTAGTTACTACTAATAAGCCAAAACTAGAAAAGTCTGTTACGTGATTTACCCAACTTGTTGTTGTTAGATTTATTGTTAATAATTTGTTACAACTGTCTAGTTCTAGAAGCTTATCATAGCTGTTTTACAGTTATACCAGCTGTCATTAGAAGCTTATCACAGTTGTTTTACAGTTATAACAATTGTCATTACAGCTAGTTCTCATCCTTTTGTAACCAAGTTATAAGGAACAATATATATATGATTTACTCTCTGGCTTCTTCAATAAAGAGAGCTGAGATTTACTTTCTCAAATTCTATCTTGGTATCAGAGCTCTCGATCAAAGGTGTGGGAATTCTCCTCTTGTTCTTTTTTTTTCTCGCACTTTCTATCTCTTTCTTTTGATCTAATCATGGCTTCCGCTTCTACTCAATCTTCTTCATCCTCTAGCTTGATTAGATATGGACAAAGCATAACAATGGCATCCATTCCTTCCTATAAGATGCTTAACCACATGTTGCTTATGAAACTTGATCGAACCAATTACATTTTGTGGAGATTTTAGATTGATAATGTTATTTTCGCCAATGGTTTGAGAACTTCATAGATAGAACCCCCATCTGTCTGGAGAAAGAACTAAATCCAGGAGTGATCAATCCAACTTTTGTTGCTTGGAGAAGACAAGATCGAACAATCCTCAGTTGGATCTACACGTCTCTCAAACTAGCAATCATGACACATATCATAGGCAACAATTCTTCTCACTTTGCTTGGAATGCATTGGAGAAATCCTTTTCATCTTCCTCAAGAGCCGGAATAATACAACTAAGGCTCGAGTTACAGTCCATAAAGAAAGGATCTCTGTCTATGATAGACTACATCTTGAAGGTCAAAGGAGCAGCAGATAGTCTAGCAGCCATTGGAGAACCTGTCTCAGAACAAGATCAGGTTATGAATCTCCTTGGAGGCCTTAGATCTGACTACAATGCAGTTGTTACTGCTATCAATATTAGATCTCTATTGAAGCTATTCACAGTATGCTTCTAGCTTTTGAGCATCGTCTTGAGCAACAAAGCTCGATTGAACAAATCTCCATTATGTCTGCCAATCATGCCTCTTCCTCTAATAACAGAGGTGGTGGAAGGAAATATAATAGCGGTCAAGGACAAAACTATACTCCAAATACCAGCAACTACACCTATAGAGGTCGTGGTCGCAGGGGTAGATATGGACAGAATGGAAGGCACAATTCAACCAACTCTAAAAAGCCACAATGCCAGTTATGTGGCAAATTTGGTCATACGGTTCAGGTCTATTACTACAAATTTGATGTCTTCTATCAAAGCTCTCAGAACAGTGGTACTCCTTCTTCGAATGTTGGTAATCAAAACTCTATACTTGCTATGGCTGCCTTTTCTAATAACCTTGCAGATGACACTTGGTATCTTGATTTTAGAGCAAGTCATCATTTGACTAAGAACGTGTAAAATCTAACCAGTTCTACACCATACACGAGGACAGATAAGGTCATAATTGGTAATAGTAAGCTCCTATCCATTTCCAACACTGGTTCCTAATGTTTAGTCTCTAATTCACACTCTTTCCCAACTCAAAAAAAGTGTTTCATGTTCTGTTTATCTCAACAAACTTGATAAGTGTTTCTAAGTTCTGCTCAGATAATAATGCCTTAATTGAGTTTCAATCTAATCATTTCTTTATAAAGGATCTACATACGAAGAAGGTGCTCACTCAAGGCAGGCTTGAGAATGGCCTTTACAGGTTTCTAGTATTGAACAACAAGAAAATGGCTTATGTTGGTGTTTATAATTCTTCTACTTTTCACTCCTGTAGTTTCAGTACTATTCATAATAAAGTGGAGTTATGGCATCACCGACTAGGTCATGCTGCCATTGACATTGTAACCCGAGTAATGCAAAATTGTAATGTTTCTTGTGAAAAGAATAAAGCTATTGTTTGCTCTTCTTGTCAGCTTGGTAAAATCATAGATTACCTACTCATTTTTCACTTTCCCGTGCATCCAAACCTTTGGAACTTGTTTATACTGACATTTAGGGATCTGCCTCGGTCAAGTCTACATCTGGTGATAAATATTTCATCTTATTTCTAGATGAATACTCACGGTACACATGGTTCTATCCTCTACAAACAAAGGACCAAGCTCTTCCTATTTTTAAGAGTTCAAACTTAAAGTAGAGAATCAATTTGATGCTAAAATCAAATGTATATAGTCTAATGATGGAGAGTTTAAGTTTTTTATGAATTTTCTTCAACAATCTGGCATGCTTCATCTTTTTTCTTGCCCTAACAACTCATCTTAGAATGGGAGAGTTAAGAGGAAGCACATACATTTATTGAATCTGGGTTAGCCTTGTTAGCTCATGCCTCATTACCAATGAGATTCTGGCAATATGTCTTTCATACAACAACCTTTCTCATGAACTGAATGCCAAGCAAAGTACTAAAAAATGACTTACTTTATTTCACTTTTTTTCAAAAAATTCATGATTACAAGTCTCTTAGAGTGTTTGGTTGCTTATGTTACCCATTCATTCATCCTTATAACAATCATAAGTTGCAGTACTAATCTATTCAATGTCTTTTTCTTGGTTATAACTTCAATAACAAAGGATTTTTGTGTCTTGATTTTCTGACTGGACGAGTCTATGTTACACCTCATATTGTCTTTGATGAAACACAATTTCCCCTAACTAAAACTCCTTCTCCTTCCCCAACCAATAATACTTCAGTGGAAATTTTCACTACAGCCATTATAACTTCCTCTACTTCTTAACTTCCTGTTCTAATGGCAAACACGAATCACCACCATCTTCTTTCACTTTCACGAGTGACAATTCAAATTCTATGAGTAGTCCTGCAACTACTCCTATCTCTGGTACCTTACTTGAGTCAATACATGAGGCTTGAGCTCTCTCTCCTCCTCCAGCTCCACGCATGACAATAAGATTGATGCGAGGTATAAGCAAGAAAAAGACCAACCTTGATCTATCTGCTATAAAGATCTCAGAACCATACACTCTCAAACAAGCCCTCAAAGATCCAAACTGGACTTAAGCTATGGATATAGAGATTGCTGCTCTTCATCAAAACCACACTTGGGATCTTATTGAACAACCTTTTGATGTTAATATAATAGGCTATAAATGGGTGTACAAGCTGAAACACAAGCCAGATGGGAGCACAGAAAGGTATAAAGCCAGGCTTGTGACTAAAAGGTATAACCAAACTTATGGTCTTGATTATTTTGAGACCTTTATTCCTGTAGTTAAGGCTGTAACTATTCGAATCATACTAACTATTGCTCTTAGTTTTAAGTGGAAATTCAATAGCTTAATGTTCATAATGCTTTCCTAAATAGTGAGTTAAAAAAGCAAGTATACATGTCTTAACCTCCTAGATACGTGGACACTCAATTCCCAACCAAAGTGTGTAGATTGAATAAGGCTTTATATGGTTTGAAACAAGCACCACGAGCTTGGTTTCAAAAACCCAGTTCTGCTCTTCTATAGTGGGGATTTAGCAATTCTAGGACTGATAGTTCTATGTTTCTACACTTTGGTCAGTCCACTGCTTTGATAGTCCTTGGCCATGTTGATGATATAATCATCACCGACAGCTCATCAACACAGATTTCTTCACTCATAGCTATGCCTGACTCTGTTTTTGCCTTAAGAGACTTGGGGCGGCTATCCTACTTCCTAGGAGGTCTCTTACAATGAAGGCTCTATGAATTTGAGCCAAACCAAATACGTTTCAGATCTGCTACATAGAACTGAAATATTTGATACCAAACTAGCAAAAACACCTGGTGTTATTCAATATCGAAGTGTAGTAGGGGCACTTCAGTATCTTACAATAACAAGGCCTAATATAGCTTTTGCTGTTAATAAGGCATGCCAATTCATGCAACAGCTAACCTCAACTCACTAGCTTTCAGTCAAAAGGATCCTTTGGTATCTAAGAGGAATAATGCAATATGTGTTATTATTAAGTCCTTCAAGCAAATTGACAATAGAAGGATTCACAGATGCAGACTGCGGTGCTTAACCTGATGATAGGCGAAGTTCAAGTGGGTATCTGGTTTATCTAGGGGGTAACTTAGTCTCTTGGTCCTCTACCAAACAAAAAGTAGTGTCTCGCAGCAGTGCAGAATTTGAGTATCAAGGCCTTGCTTTAGCTACTGCTGAAATTGTTTGGATGCAAGTCTTGTTGCAAGAATTATGTGTATTTATACCTAAAATCCCTCTACTCCGGTATGATAATATCAATGCTTATCATATGACAAAGAACCTTGTGTTTCATGCTAGAATGAAACACATAGAAATACAACTTCACTTCATCCGAGATCAAGTTATAAGAGAAAAGATACATCTGCATTTTGTTCCTACTGAAGAGCAGCCAACAGATCTATTGACTAAGCATCTCACAAGTTTCAAGGTCATGTCCCTCAAAACACAGCTTTGTATAGCTCTAAGACCTTTTCACTTGAGGGGGGATGATAAGCCAAAGCTAGAAGAGTCTGTTACATGATTTACCCAACTTATTGTTGTTAGATTTATTGTTAATAATTTGTTACAAATGTCTAGTTCTAGAAGCTTATCATAATTATTTTACAATTATACCAGCTATCATTAGAAGCTTACCATAATTGCTTTATAGTTATACTAGCTGACATTACGATAGTTATCAAACCAGGCTCGGGGGTTGATCCGGCCAAGGGGCCGGGTCTCGGGTTTCATGGGTCAACCCAGATTAACCCGAAAAAATTTAAATTTTTTTTTAAAGTTGTTATATTTTATATGAAAAAATCCATGTGAATATAGGCTATATATGTTGTAAATAATAAAGTTTAAAAGAATATTTTAATTTTTTTATTCCACATTGAAAAAACATAACTTTTTTATTGTGAACATAGAGTATATATACTAAAGAACTTCAAATCCCATATTGAAAAGATATTATGTTATCCTTTTAAGTTGAAGTATTTAAACCAAAAAGTTTTTTATCTCACATTGAAAAAATATAACTTTTTTCTTGTGAATATAGAGTATATATACGAAATGGCTTCAAATCTCACATTGAAAAAATAACTTTTTTCTTGGGAACATAGAGTGTATATACTAATGGGTTTCAAATCCCACATTGAAAAAACATAACTTTTTCCTTGTGAACATAGAGTATATATATGAAAGGGCTTCAAATCCCACATTGAAAAGATACTATGTTATCCTTTTAAGTTGAAGTATTTAAACCGAAAAGTTTTTTATCCCACATTGAAAAAACATAATTTTTTTCTTGTGAACATAGAGTATATATATGAAAGAGCTTCAAATCCCACATTGAAAAAATAAATTTTTTCTTGGGAACATAGAGTATATATACTAAAGGGTTTTAAATCCCACATTGAAAAAACATAACTTTTTTTTCTTGTGAACATGGAGTATATATACAAAAGGGTTTGAAGTCCCCTATTGAAAAAATAACTTTTTTCTTTGGAGTATAGAATATATATATTAAAGGGTTTCAAATCCCACATTGAAAAAATAACATATTTTTCTAATATTTATATAGTGAACTTTAAAAAGTATTAATAACCAACTAAAAAAAATAAAAAAAGAGGGTATAGGAGAAAAAATAAATTTGAAAAAAAAACACCAGGTCTCGTCTGGGTTCACCCGAGTTGACCGGGTCATGGGTCGATCGCTGGGTCGATCAGGTTTTACCGGGTTGTTGCACCAAATAGTTTTTTAACAAACCCGAACCAGTCTAGCCACCGGGTCTTGGGTCAACCCGCTAGGCCGGGTTTAATAACAGTGGTCATTATAGCTGGTTCTCATTCTTCTGTAATCAAGTTCTAAGAAATATATATATTTTTGTAAGGTCATAGGTGTTAGTGCTGGTTGTAGGTAAGACAGAATGTGTTGGATGATGGTTTTGAGAAGTTTCTAGTTTGTTGAATTTGTTTAACAATTTGTCCAAGTAGGTTTTTTGTAACTGAGGATCATCAAGTCTTTTGATGGCTTCGAGGGTGAATTCTTGGTCTTTGGTTATGACATTGACTTGTTTGGAGTTTATAGATGCGTCAAAACTAGAACTAGAAATTACTAACTCATCAATTTGGAATTCTTCCTTAGAGATTTCAGAAGAATTAAGGTCAGTGTCTGAGGTTTCAATGTAAAGATTTTGTATTTGGTTTATAATGTCTTCATCTGTTTTGAGTTATGGAGCTTGGTATTGATTTTACAGAAACGGGACGTATGTCCTTTCTGACCACACTTGTAACAAGTAATGGTTTTAAGGTCAAATGGTTTTTTGGGCTTAGGATTGAGATGTTTAGAAGTTTTGGTAAACTTCTTATAAGGTTTTTTTTGTAGTAGGTTTGTTCGGGTTTGGAGTAAAACTGTTTTTGGTATTTTGTGGGCTGCTCTCCTGTAAGGAGGTCTATTATGGTTTGGATAATTTTTATGTTTTGAGCAGTTACCACTACATGATGATTTTTTGATAGAAAGGTGATAAAAACTACCGAGTTCTTGTCTAGTACGTTTCATTTCCCATTTCAAATGTTTTTGAAGCTTAAGATCTTGGCAGATCTTAAGACCTTTTTTTTGGGTGAAGCTAACAAGTTCACCATAGGTAAGCTGGTTATATGGAATGGTTTTAGATGTAAAGGTATCTTTGATTTTGTTGCGAACTTTTTCACCTAAAAGGATTGGTAGATCTGCAAGGAATTTTTCTTTCTAAAAAGGTTGGTTTGAATCCTTTCTGAGCATGACGCGGGTGATGAATGTGTTTTTGTACCATTGAAAGTCAATGAACTTCTTACATCTAAGGTCGGAAAGAAGTTCAGTATTTTTGTCTTTCAGATAGGAAGGGTGTCCAATAAAATATAAGGAGATTGTGAGGATAAGAGTTGACACAACATCTTGGATGGTGTTTCCTGATGGGTCAATGATGGATGTTTGGTCTTTATATATTTGGATGGAATTTAAGATATGTAGGTGGTCGGTTTCGGTGAGATGGTAATCCCACTATCCTTTTAACTGGCTAGAGAAACCAGTGATAAGGAGTTCGATGATTGCTTTGTTTGGGGTTCCAGTTTGGGTTTTGTAGGCATTAGCTACCATAATCATTTGTTGAAGGGTGTTTAGAATGTTGTATTCGGACATTCCATCTATGTTTCATTCATAGAGGGAAGAGGCATTGTATTTATGTTGGTTTAGGATAGATGGCTTAGTAGATATGGAAATATCTGGAGCAATGGTTGTTTTGGGATGTTGCCAGGTAAGTCTGTTTAGCATCAGAAGTTTGTACATGGCTATTTTAAAGGGTATTTACTTGGTTTGTAGATGTGGAAGGGTTGGTTGTTTGTGGTGTGTTTAGGACAGTTAGAGAGGAACCATCAAGGTTTGGTAAATGTGTCTTGATGGCTTTGAGGAAATCTGTTTGATTTTCCTGTATTTGTATTTGACTTGTTTTTGTAACTTGGTATGGTTTGAAGACAAGGTTTTTTAGTTTGAGATCAATCGAGGTTTCGGTGTCAGTTGAACTAGTACTGGATCTTTGTATTTGTTTTTTCCTGTCTGGTAAGCTGTTTACCTAAGGTAGAGGTTGATATTTGTAAAGTTGTTTTAGTGGATAATGTGTTTGGTGTTTAAAAGGGTGTCATCACCCGGTATTTTGTAGGGAGCTGCATCAACAATCTAGCTATTATGGGTTATTTGGATGTTTCTCAGAAGTGGATGGTTAGACTCAACTGATGGTTCACTGGTGAGTTTCCATACTGGTGTTTTGGAACACGTTGTAACAGGGCATGCATGTTTGATGAATGCAAATGGATATGTAACATGATGTGCAGATGCATAATGTAATTCGAACCAATCAAAGAATATAATTCATACTTTATGTATCTCAATGTAATTATAAAACTAGTTTTGAATATCATGTCTTTGTAAGTGGAAGTGTTTGAAAAACCAAGATCGTTTTTCATAATTTTGATCACTATAAAAATCATTTTTGAAATGAGTTTTATATAGAACAAAATGTTTTTCTGAAGTCAAAACATTCAGCTCATTTTAGATGTTTTTAGTGACTTCAAAAAAGTTTGGAGAAGTTGGAGGAGATTGTTGTTTAGTATTGATGTACACTAGTTTTGATATATTTGTAATGTAATCTGCATTTTGAAAGCTTGTAGAAGGGATGCCTGAAGTAGAATGTCTAGAAGGATTTGTATCATATGGAATATTTATGACAAAAGGGATTTTGAAAATTCTTCCAAGATCTATTGTACTGGAATAAGAAGATTCTTCTAAGAATCTAGAGCTTGTAGAATGACGATGGAAAGACAATTTGACTTTACCATTAGCATATTGGGTTATGTTTTTAATTTGGACATTTGGTTGTGGTGGTTGTGGTATTCTTGGATGGGTTGCTCCTTCAAGGATCCAATCATCTGGAAGGGTTATATCTTTCCATTTGATAGCTTTAGGAACAACTATGTTTGATTGGGATAGATCTGTTTGGAGAAGGAGTGTTTCTCTTTTTTGGGATTGGTATTTGTGTTTACTGGCAAAAGTTAAGAACATGGCTTTGTAATGAATTTTTAATATAAGAGCAACGAGGATAGATTCTTCAAGCATATTGTAATTATGGGTCTTGATATGTAATAACATGCTTTGTAAGATGTTTTTGTCTTTGAGGGATATAGTAAGGTTTGGATAGCAGTCAAAAGATACTGGATCGCTGCAAAGGCTGGACTCAATGGAACTTAGGAGTGAGTTTTGGAAGTTATGGAATCTAACATCTTGGAGGATAGCTAGAATAGAGGTGTTTAAGCCCTCTTTTGTAAAGGGTTTTATCTCAACTTGGACAAGGCCAACATGGATGTATTTATAATTTCTGGCTAAGTGTTTTTGTAGGGATTTTGGGAGAGGAGTTGGATAGTCTCAAAAGGTTTTGTAAGCTGAATATCTCTTTCTTCAGTTTTAATTGTAAAATCTATTTTGAAAATGTCATATTTAGATTTTTGATAAATTTATATTTGGAAAATCTTTGAAATTTTCCAATCATCAATAATTTTTGTAAAATCTTCAATTGTTATTTCTTGACTTTGTACAATCCTTTTATTCTCAGAGGTTTCAGATGTAGAAGAAGCTGAAATAGAAGTAGATTTGTAAAAATTAGAATCCATAGTTTGAAAAGATAATTTAGAAAACAGGCTACAAATTATATGGTTCACTACCCAATATGCTTACTTGCTCAACGAGACTTATACCATTCAGTAACATTTACCTATTAACTAAGGTTCTCTCTTCTCACTTGGGTTTCTATAAATTAAATCACTATTTCTACCCAAATCCTAATAGGCTTTGATACCAAACTAATCCAAAACCATGACCACTATCCCAGAATTACATTCTGAGATCAAAACCCTCAAATCTGAGTTACAAACCCTTAAACAAGCTCAGCAAAAAGACTCCGCCATGTTGCAACTTCTTCTGTCCAAAATAGAGAACCAATCTGAGACTGCATCTGAACCAAAAGATCAAACTGATGAGTCTCATGCAGTACATCATGCATTTACAAACATTGAGCATATTCCTCATAATTTATTAAATGTGTTAACCCAAATATCTTCCAAAAAATATTTGATCAAAATTACCTTAGTCTTTTCAGACGATTTCAAACTCGACACCACTGTCTTATTTGACACAGGTGCATATTTAAACTGCATCAAATAAGACGTAGTTCCAAAATGGTTTTTACAAACTACCTCTAAAAAACTCTCTGTTGCTAATAATTTGAATTTGCATATTGCAGGCAAAACTCAAGCCTATGTTTTCAACAAATGCATTTCTCTTAAAACATTCTTTGTAGTTACAAAAGATATTAATCATACCATCACTCTTGGCACTCCATTCATCGATATGATCACCCCGTACGGCACTCCATTCATCGATATGATTACCCCGTACAAAGCACATCATGATTGTATTACCTCTAAAATCAATAGCATCAAACTTTTTTTACCATTCTTAGAAAAATCTAAGACTAGGAATTTAAATTTGATTAAAGCATGCTCTATACATACCTATCATATTACTACATTGATTCATGGAAAACAATTCCATTTGCATGATTTACAAAACCATGTTTCCTTTTATCGCATCGACAAACAATTACAAAACTTATTTTTACAAAAGAAAATCATTTATTTACAAAGTAAGATTGAGCAACAGATATGTTCAGACTTACCTAATGCCTTCTGGAAAAGAAAACAACATGTTATTGATCTTTCTTATGAAGGTACTTTTTCAAAAAAATATATACCTACAAAAGCAAGACCTATTCAAATGAATGCTGATCTCAAACAACATTGCCGACTTGAAATTCAAGATCTCGAGTCTAAAGGTCTTATTCAAAAGTCCAGATCACCATTCCAAATTTCATATGAAATTCAGATTTTGGCAAATCCAGATTGACCCTAAGGATCGATATAAAACTGCATTCACAGTTCCTTTCGGCCAATATTAATGGAATGTCATGCCTTTTGGTTTGAAAAATGCACCTTCTAAATTCCAATGCATTTGAATGACATTTTCAATGCACATTCCAAATTCTGTATTGTTTACATTGATGATGTTCTTATTTTTTCCCAATCAATAGATCAACATTTTAAGCATCTACATACATTCTTTCATACTGCACAACAAAATGGATTAGCTGTTTCAAAATCCAAAATTTCTCTATTTCAAACTCGTGTCCGTTTTCTAGGCCATTATAACTGCCAAGGTACTTTGATACCTATAGAGAGATCTTTATCATTTACAAATAAATTCCCTGATAAGATTACCGACAAAACCCAATTACAAAGGTTTTTAGAAAGTCTTAACTATGCCCTTGAATACTATACTAACATTAATCGTCTTGCCAAACCTTTACATGATAGGTTAAAGACAAACCTAATCCAATGGTCTGACCTTCATACCAGAATAGTCAGACAAATCAAACAACAAGTTCAAACTATTCCACTTCCCCATTTAGCTAACCCGTTAGCTCCAAAGATAGTTGAGACTAATGCTTCTGACTTTGGTTACGGGGGGATTCTTAAACAAGTCCAAAACAAAAAAGAACAAATCCTCCAGTACACATCTGCTCATTAGAATGATTGTCAGAAAAAATACTCCACTATCAAAAAGGAGATTCTTTCAATTGTTCTTTGCATTATAAAATTTCAAAGTGATTTATTAAATAAAAAATTCCTTCTACGTGTTGATTGCAAATCCGCAAAAGAAGTTTTGCAAAACGATGTTCAAAATCTTGCTTCAAAACAGATTTCTGCCAGATAACAGGCTATTTTAAGCATTTTTTATTTTGACATTGCCTACATTAAAGGAGATTCAAATTACATCCCTGATTTCCTAACCCGTGAATTCCTTCAAAATAGGTCCTGATGCCTCATAAGGCACAATCCAAAGATAAGGGGAAAGCTACCCAAACTCAATCTACAAAACCAGAAAGACAACAACCTTCTACAAAACTCATATCTTCAGCCATACTAGATGCCAAACCTATTAAATCTTGGTATGAGGTAGTCGTTGAAGAAGAAAAAACTACAAAACAATCACAGGAACAACCAAACTTAGTATAACACTAAGTTGATACCATTTCCAAATCTCTAGAATTGCTTATGGCACTACAAATGGTCTCCTAACAGATCTCTAGTGACCAGGAGTCACAGTCAGGTAGTATTTCTAAACCTATTTCAAAACCACAAGCAGGTTTTCCTCCCCAAAAACCCCTGCTTGCTTTACAAACTCCACAACAAAGTTTTTCCGAATCCAAATCAAAATACATTTTCAAAAATAATTTCCAAAATATTTTGACTATGGAAGAAGGATTTTATCATGAAAACCCTTCTATTGCAGCTTCCAAACTTTTCCCTCCAAATTGACATTACAAACCCTAGAATTTAGCTAAACCTCAATCCTATTATGCTAGCATCCTTAATATTACAAACTCTATCAAGTTCAAACACTTCAAATTACATACAACCCACTCTGAACCAACATATTCCACATGCATTATCCAAAAACTCATCCATTTTTCAGAATGGGGACAACCCTTACATCAATCAATATCCTTCCCAATCCACCTCTGCACAACCTATCAGGATTTCAATACTTCATATACATACCGAGATTACCAACAGGCATGGTTTAATGCCTTTTTCCTACAAAACACAAATCATAGCCATTCTTAGCTCTTTTATTTTCATCACGCCATGAAATCTACAAATCTCCCTATTTGGTTCCTCCAATGGCGGGATTATTTTGGTTGTCATACTGCTTCCTCAAAGACCATCCCCTAGTTGAAAACGCATATCTCCATTTCAAACAAAATTTGCAACCTTCTTTTTTAGAAGGGAAGTTTTCTTCCCTTCTCATTTTCTGTACAAAATTTTTTATTCCATGGGTATGTTCATGGTTACAACCTCTAAAATGGACACCCAATCCTTGTTCGTAAATTCAAAATCAAATGGTGGGATTCCTTTGCGGCTGAATATAAAAGTTCTAAATTAGCTGTTACGGAATGGTTACAAAAGAATCAATCAGCTCCTATCATTGATCATCATCCACAATCCAAATTCCTAGCCCGCAAGGCTCAAACTGCAGCTCTCCTTGCTTCTACAACAACTAAAGATGAATATCTCCAGCTCTTGCAAGGAATCATACAAAGCCAAGACCCCAAAACGGTCTTGTCCAAATCTAGCTCGTCTGGCTCATCATCTCCTGCCATATCCTTTAGTGACGACAATGAAGATGACTGCTATGGCATTCTGCCACCTATCAAAAGGCATTAAAGATTCTCCAAAATTATCAGCAGAAGATGATAAAAATACTTTCGGTGCAGATTCCTCTTTACAAAAAGGTGGTCCCCGCCACTACAAAAGGTGTCTCCCATTTCCAAAATGTATTTTCCACTTGGAGTCTACTCATACAAAAGGACAAACAACCTTTCGATGCAAAGGCAAACCTCTCCAGGATGTCTCTTTTATATAAACAGACTCCCTTCCATTGAGAGAGGCAGAACTGGATACAACCAGATCAAGTTTCTCTACAGAGAAATCATACTTCCTCTGTATTCACAAAACTGTAACCATATATATTTTGAATTCCAAAACTATAACCACTATCCCCTTCAAATTTTCTCCTGTTTTGTATCAATAGAAATTTCAAGGTTCATTTCTTTAAACTTTTGAGTCCTTACATGTTTTTATTTATATTTCTTTAAATAATTTTGCACATTAAGTATGCTCTGTGTTTGATCAAGGATCTTGACATTGTTGGTTTTGCCTTATTCATTCGCATCAAAAATTTGTTTGTTCCATTTTCCGAACTTAGTATATTGGCTAAAAACCTGTGACCCGATCTAAAGATCATTCTCATGTGTAACAACGCCACATACTGTGTAAATTCTTATTACTTTGGTGTGTGTGTGTGTGTATTCTCTAGCTTATTGAAAAAAGAGAACATAGATTTACTTTCTCAAATTCTATCTACTACAAGAGATAGAATTGCAAGCTAAGAGCCTAAAACCTGATTTTAGAGAGTTTCCTTTCTTCTCTCTTTTTTTTCCCTTTTAATCTGGTTCCTCTTTTATCCTACAACAAAACCCACAGAATGTTTATGTTTCTATTATCCTAATATATATGTATAGCAAAATATTTAATTGCTTAATTCGGACCTTAAGGCACAGAATCAAACACACACCCAGCAGCCGATTCCATAATCCAAAAAATAAGACAAAGACGTCACATGCCAAACTAGTTATTCAAACAATCATTTTATTATAGAATGTACTTATATAGGAAATATTGTATATAGAAAATATTGTAAACATACTCTTGTGTGGTAACCTCCACCATTACTATTATATGTTGCCCTACCTATATATATAGAAAGGGTTGGCTAACCATTAGGTTAAGCCTCCCAATTATTCTCAACTTGGTATCAGAGCCTTCTACCGTCAGAACTCTTTTCTTCCTTCCTCCCTTTGCAATCGACCCTCTCTTTACTTTTTCTACATGGATTCTACTGCTGCCGCCGATTTCTCCCTCTCCACAGGTGGTGCAGCACAGCCGGCCAGCCCTCCCCAAGCTGCTGTCGCTGGTGCTTTTTCTTCCCCACAGCAGCCTCCACCTGCAGAGCTTGTCTCTGATTCTTCCTCCCAAGTCCCTGCCGTTCATTTATCTCTTATGGGAACTCACGCTACAGCTATTGTTCCTTTAGCGAACACTCACCAAGTTCTTTCGCTAAAACTTACGAACATAAATTATCTCTATTGGAGAATGCAGATGAAGCCATATCTCCTTGGTCAATGTGTTTTTCACTTTGTTGATGGTTCTGTGCCGTGTCCTCCATCTCATATTTTTGACAACTCTGTTGGTTCTTCCTCCATCATCAGCCCTTCTTTTCTTCGTTGGAAGCAACATGATCAACTTATTTTGAGTGCTTTGCTCTCCTCTCTTTCCATGGATATGTTGCATCTCGTGGTAGATTGTTCTACTTCGCATTGTGTTTGGCGCACTCTTGAGAAAGTGCTTGCCTCTCCGTCTAATTCTTGCATCATGCAACTCCATGGCTCCTTTCAAGACCTTCAACAAGGTGACTCATTGGTTAGTCTATATATGCAGCAAGCCAAATCGTTATTTGACGAATTGGCTGCTGCTGGTCGCCCCATGTCTCTTGAAGATTTCAATCTTTATGTGTTTCGTGGCCTTCGTGGTGAGTTCAAAGACTTGGTAACGAGTCTCATAACCAAGGCAGAACGGCTATCCTATGCTGATCTTCACAGCCACCTTCTTACTCATGAATTTCTGCACAAGAACTCTTTCCATTCAATGGCTGCCGCTCTTTCTCTGTTGTCTTTTTCTTCTCTGCCGCAGTAGCCACCTCTGCTGCCAACACCACAATTTTCTGCACACCATGCTATGTCTCATCACAGCCCTAACTTCAGTCGCAAAAGGGGTCGCTCTAGAGGTAATTGGCGTCCCCACAGCAACCGTTTCACTCCCCAGAACAGGGGCCAATCTGCTGCAGATTGGCGACCAAACCACTGGCAGCAAACCAAGCGCAATTCCAGTGCTGGGCAGTGGTCTGGACAGCAGCATGTACGCTGCCAATTATGCTCTGGTTTTGGGCACACAACTCCCTATTGTTCCCAGTTTCGTAGCAGCTCTCCGTAGCCTTCTGCTCATCTTGCTGTTGGGAATATCTCTGCTCTGACTTGGTTCCCAGACACCGGCGCCAATCAACACGTCACACCTGATCTTGAAACTCTAACCGATTCTGCACCCTATCTTGGTAATGATTATTTGCATGTTGGTGACGGTAAGGGCCTTGACATATCCCATATTGGATATACTAAATTACATTCCCCAAAACGCATATTTACCTTATCTAATGTTCTCCATGTGCCTCAAATTACCAAACCGTTGTTATTTGTTCAAAAATTCTATCGTGATAATCATGTTTATTTTGAATTTCACGCTTCTATGTTTTATGTGAAGGATCTCGTCACCAAGGAAGTTCTCCTTTCCGGTCAGAGTCATGATGGCTTTTATGTCCTCTCCGAGTTTTCTGCCACGTCAGTTCCTCAAGCTTTTTGGTCTCCTTGCATCTCCGCGACTGCCGACCTGTGGCATCGTCGTTTGGGTCATCCAACCCCTCGCATTTTCAATTTGTTAGTTTTCGGCAATAAAATCATATGTACTTCTAGACGTTCTCTTACTCAGTGTCAAGCTTGTCCTTTAGGAAAGTCGTCCCGTTTGTCATTACGACCTACGAGTCACAAAACTTCTGCCCCACTTGAATTAATTTTTAGTGATGTTTGGGGTCCTGCCCCTATGTTTTCTTTTGATGGCTTCCGCTATTTTGTTATTTTTGTTGATGCGCATACCAAACATATATGGTATTATCCGCTTGTTGCGAAATCTGATGTTTTTTCCACTTTTCAACGTTTTCAAACACTTGTTGAGCGTTAGTTTTCTCTTAAAAATTAAATCTGTTCAAACTGATTGGGGCGGTGAATATCGTAAATTAAATAAATTTTTTCAGACCATTAGTATTCATCATCGGTTAATTTGTCCTCATACTCATGAACAAAATGACACTGTTGAACGTCGTCATTGACATATTGTCGAAACTGGCCTAACCCTTTTAGGCCAGTGTAGTGCCCCATTGCGATTTTGGAACTATGCTTTTGAATCCTCGGTCTACCTTATTAATCGCATGCCTACTCTTGTTCTTCAAAATACATCTCCTTTTGAATGTCTGTTTCGACGCACTCCTGCTTATAACTTCCTACGTACTTTTGGGTGTCTTTGTTTTCCCTTTTTGCGTCCATATCATGCTCATAAATTAGATTTTTGGTCTTCTCCTTGTGTGTTTTTAGGTTATAGTTCATCCCATCTTGGTTATCGTTGTCTTGACTTAGAGTCTGATCGTATTTATGTCTCCCGTCATGTTCGTTTTCATGAAAATGTCTTTCCTTTTGCAAAGTCTGAACAGGTAACATCCTCACCGGTAGCTCCCACCCCACCTACCTATCTTCCATCCTTGCACCCTCCTCCATCCTTTCAGCCTACTACTTACCAAACCAGCCCCAACCACAACCCAATTCTGCCATCTGCCGCACCCCACCAGATTACCACTTTGCCCATTGATTTTGCCACCCCTTCATCACCATCCCACACTACCATACTGTCACCATATGCTTGTATTTCCAATGATCATTGTGCAGGTACAGGTTCTCCATCACCGGATGTGCATGTTCTCAGGTCTGCTGCAACAGAGCAGCCCGGTTCTGCATCAGCTCATCCTAGTTCTACAGCAGCCTCACCAGTGTCTGGAGTGCCGACCAGTCCCTCTACTGCTTCTCCAGCTGGCCTGCAGCTTTGTGTAGACCTCTCTTCATATCCTCTTCAGCCTCTTCCAGGTACAGGTCACACTTCTCCATGCCCAGCTGCACGTCAACATCCCATGGTTCTTCGTCCAAGGCAGCCCAAGATAGCGTTGTCCACAGCCACTACCACAGCCTCTGCTGTCTCCTTAAGCCGGGTAGTTTCTCCTTCCTCTCATGAGCCACTTGTTTTTAATGATGCTAACAGATATGAGGCGTGGCATAGTGCTATGTATGAGGAAATTCAGGCCTTACGCGCAAACAAAACTTGGACCTTAGTGCCGTTTCATCCCTCCATGAATGTTGTTAGTAGTCAGTGGGTATACAAGATTAAATGCAGATCTGATGGTAGCATCGAGAGGTATAAGGCGCGTATGGTTGTTAGAGGTTTCACTCAGCAAGAAGGTATTGATTACTCTGAAACCTTTAGTCCAGTCATCAAACAGGCGACCGTCAGATTAGTCTTCTCCATTGCAGTTTCGTGTGATTGGAAAATTCATCAGCTTGACATCCATAATGCCTTCCTCAATGGTGTCCTTGATGAAGAGGTCTACATGAAACAACCTCCAGGTTTTGTTGATTCTGCTCTCCCCTCTCATGTGTGCCGATTGCATAAATCTCTATATGGTTTAAAACAGGCTCTGCGGGCTTGGTACACTCGTCTGAATGATTTCCTGCTATCTATTGGTTTCCGTGCCTCTAAAGTGGATACCTCATTATTTATCTTCTTTGTTGGTGTTGATATTTGTTATCTTCCAGTCTATGTTGATAATATTCTGCTTACGGGTAGTAACTCTCTTCTGCTCCAACGCCTCATTCAGCTACTGAGCTCAGAATTTAAGCTTTGCGACTTGGGTTCTGTTCATTACTTTTTGGGTATTGAGGTCCAGTCTACTAGTATGGGTCTTATGCTCCGCCAGCATAAATATATACTTGACATTCTCACTCGGGCTGGTATGCTATCTTGCAAACCTATTGATACCCCTATCTTTACATCCAAAGCTACCATTCTGCCCGATCCATTGTTTTCTGATGCTACCCGCTTTCGTCAAATTGTGGGTGGTCTTCAGTATCTCACTTTTACGCGCCCAGATATTTGCTTTGCTGTTAACAGAGTCTGTTAGTTTATGTATGCTCCTACAGATTCTTATTGGGCTGCCGTGAAACGCATCTTGCGTTATCTTCGGGGTACGGCATCACATGGCTTACATATTACTCGCAGTTCTTTTTTTGCCTTACATGGTTTTACAGATGCAGATTGGGCCGGCAGTGTTGAGGACAGAAAATCTACGGGTGGTTACCTTGTGTTTTTTGGTCAGACGCCGATGTCGTTGAAATCTGGTAAGCAACGCACAGTTGCTCGCTCTTCTACTGAGGCTGAGTACAAAGCCTTAGCTGATGGCACTGCTGATGTTATCTAACTTCAGTATTTATTAACAGATCTCCAGATTCCATCTACTTCTGCTCCTATTATCTGGTGTGACAACCTTGGTGCCACCTATTTGTCTGCGAGTCCTGTTTTTCATGTTCGCACAAAACATATTGAGGTCGATTATCATTTTGTCCGAGATAGAGTTGCAAAGAAGGAGATTCAGATTTGTTTTATTTCCTCCCAGGATCAACTTGCCGATGTGTTCACTAAGCCACTTCCTACTTCTTCATTTACTGCTTTTTGTTTCAAGCTTCGGGTTGATCCTCCACCCTCAGCTTGAGGGGGCATATTATAGAATGTACTTATACAGGAAATATTGTATATAGAAAATATTGTAGACATACTCTTGTGTGGTAACCTCCACCATTACTATTATATATTGCCCTACCTATATATATAGAAAGGGTTGGCTAACGATTAGGTTAAGCCTCCCAATTATTCTCAACTCATATATTTTTATTTTTATTTTCCAATCTCAACATATGGTTCTCAATTTACAACAAAGAAACCAGACCAGAAGGAGAACTCTATCGGAAGGAACATTACAATAAAATCACAAGTGAATGATGATCATCAAATCCTTATTTTATGTTTTTAACACTGCCCACCCAAATTATGGCCACCATACCCAAGCCAGGCCGAGCCAGAGCCATAGCCTAACTTAAACACGTACGGTATCATTAAGGATATAGCTAGTGAGATATATATAATAAAAGTGCAAAAGCACTTAAGCATAGGCTTCAGGGTTTTGAAGGAGATAAGCTTCCACAGCTTTGTACATCCCCAGTGCCTTCTCTTTGCCTTCCTTAACCTCCTCTTCGGTAAGCACAATATCACCCTTGGTGTGATAGGTACTTTTCATTTTATTTATGCTACCACCATCAGGACCAGGCACAAATTGTACCTCATAAACAACGGTTTCCATCTTATCCAATAATCCTTCACCTTCAATCAAACTGTACGAGTAAGAGAAAGTTTCTGGGTCAACAGCTTCAACTCGGTTCGTAACAGACCTACGACCAATACCTGCAATAATACCATGGACACGTGCACTTTGTTATAATATTTGCGTAAAAAAGTTTTTACATTCACATCAAGACACACTATTACTGGCTATTAGTATTATGCTGTAATGAATTATGGCTTAACTAGTCAATTATAATTTCTCGTTTAAGATTTTCTTCTTCTAAATATATATGCAGGTATTAGGTTGACCTAAAGTTTATACTCACCATCTTGAAAGCTGATCTGCCTGATGCTGCCAGCCTCTCCATTGCCTTGGGTGAATTCAACGCTCTTAATAAGCTGTGGCAAGAGTTTTGGGAGGAGGTTTCCAAAGTCAAGAATCAAAGCCTTGAATAATCTTGCAGGGGGGACTGGGGAGGTGAACTCGTCACTGAAAGCAAAGACACCCATGATAGCTAGCCTAGTAATAGACAGGGAGAGTCTTGTGTTGCTAGCTGGGGGAGTTCTTTTAATTTTGAACTTGCACACAAGTGGAGATGGTGAAGGCTTGTATTTATAGATAGGAATTAAGGATTTTTTTTTTTCTTAATGAATTGTTTGCCGCCTATATATAATCTAGATTTTGGTTCTTGTCATTTTCAAATTTATATCTCCAACAACAAGAGATTGTGGAACTTAAAACATCTCATAATACAAATGAAAAGATTAAACAGCAAAGAACAAAAATATGGATCTGAATTACAAAACACCATTAGGATATTTGAAACGGTCTTCCATTTCTCATCATATCTCAGAAATTTCATTTATAAGTTTAATTCCCCAGCCGGCCATTCCCTAAATCAATAGGATAAAGGATGAGAGCTTTCACAATTTAATGAAATACAGAGGACTTTACAAACAAACAGTACTCAATACATTTTAATGGAATTCTTCTTAATAATAGAAAACGATACTACAAATTACAAAGTCATAAGGCTCTTTGAATCCACAGATTTTCATTTTGTTTTTTTTATTTATTGCATACCATTATTAAGAAATAAATAGACTTGTAAAAAATAATACAGTTAATCTGAAAATAAATAAAAATACAACGGCATTTTCAATGAAATTTAGTCTATAGACGTTAATTGTGTGTAAATGTGTTCTTTCAATTTTCTTTAAAAAACAGAAAAACTAATTAATTAACAAATAATCAATTAATCAAGTTTTGGTTTCTTAGTAGTGTCCTTTTAACAACTACCAAGAGTTCTTTCATTAATTTTTTTTGACTCATTTTACGAGGTGGTGAGGTGGTGAAGTAGCTTATTAAATTGTCAAAGTAATTCTTGTTTATTGAAAAATAGTTTTTTTTGGAAAATAAATTTTGAGAAAGTGAATTCCGAGAAAGTGAATTATTTTTTGATGTTTGTTAATGTAATAGAAAAAAAGTTGGAAAACACTTTCCAGTATTTGGTTATGTCATGAAAAATGAGCTGGAAAATAACTTATTAATGTTTTATTTTTTTCAAGTTTATTAAAATAATGAGGAACAAATCTTACAAATTAAAAAGTTGAATGAGAATGAAATTGAAAAAAAAATAATTTCATAAATTATCTCAAATAAAATAAATAATAATCAAAATAATAAAGATCAAATCTAAAAAATAAAAAAAATTGAAAGATGAAGAAATTAAAATAATAATAATTAACATTTCATAAATTATTTCAAATAAAATAAATAACAATCAAAAGAATGAGGACCAAATTTGATAGATAAAAAATTTCAATTAAAAAATGATAAGGGAAAAGCAAATAACAATTATAAAAATAAAGACCAAAATTAATATAAAAATTAAATTTTAATGGATGAAATTGAAAAAAAAATATTCAAAACAAAATATATATAGCAATCAAAAGTTTGAGGACCAAATTTGATATAATCAACAAATAATATGACATTTCTAAATTTTTCATAACTTCTGGAAAGTGTTTTCCGCTCAAAATAAAAGGAAAACACTTTCCTGGAAACCAAGCCAAATTTTTCTTTGACTGGAAAATATTTTCCGTTGACCGGAAAGTGTTTTCCATTAACCAATTTTTCTGATGGCAAACAAATACCGGAAAGTTTAGAAAGTGGTTTTTTAAAAACCAGTTTCCAAGAAACAAAAACAACCTATAACCATCTGTTGCTAAGAGAAAAAATAAAAAGTATAATCATAACCTTCTAGCAGTGATCCTACTTTAGTTAATTTGGTAATTTTTATATCAAGTGGTGTTGCTTTGTATATTTTCTTTTGATATATAAATTTGTTTGTTTTTTGTTGACCTTACATGTCCTTTTATAATAATTGGAGCATATCTCTCGTATCTTGTATTTTTTAAAATTTATACAACTTAATCTTTTTCAAAAAAATTTAGAGTTTATAGTTTGAGGTTCAAGGTTTTAGAGTTTAGCATTTTAGGGTTTGAGATTTAAGATTTAAGGTTGGGTTTGGAGTTTTGGATTTAGAACTTAAGATTTCGGGTTTAGGGGTTTAAGGTTTAGGAAGGGAAAAAAATGAAGAAGGAGAGGTTGCTGCTAATGATAATGTAAACCTTCAATTATAATTTTTTTAAGTTATTAAAATATAAAAAATTTAACTAATAGTAAAATGAGTTAAATTAAATTTAAAAAATTTAAATCAAGATAAAAATTGTAAAATCAAGAGAGTAAAGGATGAGAGCTTTCATAATTTAATGAAATACAGTGGACTTTACAAACAAACAGTACTCAATTAAATTTAATGGAATTCTTCTTAATAATAGAAAACGATATATACTACATTTACAAAGTCATAAGGCTCTTTGAATCCACATATTTTCATTTTTTTTTATTGGATACCATTATTAAGAAATAAATAGACTTGTAAAAAATAATACAATTAATATGAAAATAAATAAAAATACAACGGCATTTTCAATGAAGGTTAATCTATAGACGTTAATTTTGTGTAAATGTGTTCTTTCAATTTTCTTTAAAAAACAGAAAAACTAATTAATTAACAAATAGTCAATTAATCAAGTTTTGTTTTATTAGTAGTGTCCTTTTAACAACTACCAAGAGTTCTTTCATTAGTTTTTTTGACTCATTTTATGACGTGGTGAGGTGGTCAAGTAGCTTATTAAATTGTCAAAGTAATTCCATATTATAACCATCCGTTGCTAAGAGGAAAAATAAAAAGGATATCCTCAAAATGACAACTCCTCAGGCAGCTCCTATATTTACTCCTCATGCGGCACCATCTATTACAAATGATGCTCTTGCTTCACAGAGAAAACCTTCTAGTATTGATCCTACTTTAGTACTTTGGTAATTTTTATATTAATTGGCTGACCGGTTTATGTTGCTTTGTATATTTTCTTTTAATGTACAAGCTTGTTTATTTTTAGTTGACCTTACAAGTCTTTTGTAATAATTGAAGCATACCTCTTGTATCTTGTATTTTTTTAGATTTATACAACTTAATCTTTTTCAAAAAACATTTAGGGTTTATAGTTTGAGGTTTAGGGTTTTAGAGTTTAGCATTTTAGGGTTTGAGGTTTTAGGGTTTAAGGTTTAGAGTTTAAAGTTGGGTTTAAGTTTTCGGATTTAGGTTTTAGAGTTTCAGGTTTAAGGGTTTAGGGAGGGAAAAAAATGAAGAAGGAGAGGCTGCTGCTAGTGATAATGTAAACCTCCGATTATAATTTTTCTAAGTTATTAAAATATGAGAAATTTAACTGATAGTAAAATGAGTTAAATTAAATTAAAGAAACCTAAATCAAGATAAAAATGATGAAATTAATGAAAGGAAAACATAATATAGTGCTAAATTGTTAGAAAGAAAAATTTATGGGGACAAAATAAATACATAAGACCAAGAGTGGTCAATGTTCAAATAACAAAAGGTTAGGGGTTTATGTACAAATGATAAAATAATCCATAGGGTTTAGATGATTAGTGTATATGTTTTATAAAAGGGTTAAATAAGAAAATTTGGTTTTTTCTTGCGTAAAAATCATCTATTGACAAATTTAGCGCTATTAAGCATAACGCTCAATCCAACCGTCGGATTGGAATGAAATTTAACGAGGGCCTTCTTCACATATAGATTCATATACAGTTAAAATTTTAGAGCGATTATAATTTGGTAAGATTGTCAAATAATGTCGACAATTAGACTGAAAAATAGCATGAAAATCATTAATGGTAGTTTTATAAATATGCTTGATCAGCTGGAAAACTCCAGCAGCTCTCTTCTTCATTAAACCATGGCTAGATGGAAAAATAGAAGGAAAAAAAGAGAGAGAAAAGAGAGCTTGGGAGAGAAAGAGAGAAAAAGGCAAGGAGGAACCCAAAAATTGTGTTAGGAAAAGTAATTTTTACCTAGAAATCAACAAGAAACAAGAGAAAAAAGAAGGAATAAGGGAACTTAGGAGACAAAGAGAAGACATATTGATGACAGTAATTCCAACAGCTATAACTCCACCGTCCACTGTTGGATTCGAACCATATTTGGATATGTTGTTCTCCTCCATATTGTGTGCATTTTCATTAGAGGGATCTTGTATATCAGTCATTGTTTGAGAGATATTGTAGGAGGAAAATTTATGGGAAAATACATTTCTGGACAGTCTCAGTTGCCAACCAGTTTCTCAACTGTCCATCATTGGATCTAGCTATAATTTGGATATGTTGTTCTTCATGATACTGTCTAGAATCTGAGCAGTGGAGATCAGAACTAACCACTCCAAACAGAAGTTATGCTTCTTTCACAGTAAGTCTACAAGTTTTAGGTCAGTTTGGTTAAACCTATGTTTTTGGAAAATTTCACCGTTGGATGGGGTTGATATTTGGATATATGATACTTATAATAATAATTTATAACGTGACCTTATGGATGACTTATAATATTAGTCGTTTGTTATTTATGGGTGATTGAAACTGTTGCCAAAATTAGTTTTGTGTAAGCTGAAACATGCCCAAAATTAAATGGAAATGGAGCAATAGAGAGACTTAATTTTTAGGTGACTTTGGGGCTACTGTGACAACCCTGAAACTCTATCTTGAGGGGTGGGCTAAGTACCTCTCCAATTTGTTTTTTTAAAAAGGGCTGGAGTGACAGCTTTAAGTGTAGATTTGTTAGAGATAAAAAATGTCTCCAAGAAACTAAAGCAATGCTGTTGTGACAGCCCTACTAATAGGTGTTAAAGGACTGATTTAGACAACCCCAAGAACAAAACTTATGGGAAATTAGAGTCTCATATAAAGTGATTAAGGTGAGGTAAGTTTGGGTTAAGAAATTAGATTGGAAAAGTCTGAACGGATTGGGTTAATGGATGGCTATGTGAACGTGAAATAATGATCTAATTTAGATATAAAAATCTTTCATGAAATCATATAATGATGCTTGCTAGTTGATAAGAAAATATTGAAAAGGAGAATGAATGATATTAAATGTTGTCTTGTGTGGAGCAGGAGAGGCATCGACTGCGGGACCTCAAGTTAGCAGAACGACAACACTAAGAGGAACAAGTAGGTGTTTATCACCTCACCTCTTTATATTTTAAAGAGTTTAATACATTCTAAAATATTATTTGTTTATGCTACATGTTGATTTACAATAATAAAAGATAAGAAATTTGATAGTGAAAACAAGATTTAACATTACGGCTGGTGTCATGAGTGTTGTTGGGAAAAAAATTGTATAAGGTTATTGTGCTTATTATCCTAATTTATAAGGACAACTCGGATTGATAAAAATCTAGCCACATGAGTGGGGGCAAGGAAAGTTAGCCGACCATATGAAGAGCAAAGAGGAAAAGGGGAAAATTATGGTTTTCCTTAATGAATTTATTATAATAGGTTGTTTTTTTTTTTATGTGAATGTGTGTGTGAATTGAATTAAATTAGCATGAAAAGAATAAGGGAACTCTTGATTCCTTAAGGCCATGCTTTCGATCAATTATGCATTAAAGGAGGAGGATGTTTAATTTGACATATTTAGCTTGATGACGTGTGTTTAATTGTGTCAAAACAAGGGGGGAAATGCACGTTGAAATGTCAAGGATTGTATTTAGAAGAATATTGTTTGGAAAGTTTGTAAAATCGATAAGAATGTTCTATTTTGATGTTAAGAGGGAAGATTGAAATAAATAGGATAAATTGGCTCTTAAAAAGATATTTTGACACTCTTATATGATATGTCTTATGGCTAGGGGTTGAGATAAAAGAGAAAAAGTTTAATTGTGGAAGTTGTGTGTAAATGGAAAGGTTGAGGAATCTGGACAGATTCATCTCCAGACTTTTGGAGAGAATTCAAGTAGGCGTATGAGGGAATTAGGATCAGGTTCCTTCATAGTAATTGTATTTTTAGATGTTGACTAACTAAGGAAACTGGTCTTACTCAATTTGGAGCTATAGAAATCTAGTTATGGGTCACTAACCAAGACTGGGTCATGACAGACCCTATAGGGCAGTAGGTCTGATTTTTTGACGAATAATTTCGAGTGTCTTAAGGGAAAAACTGGGTTATCCTCCCTTCATGGGACTTGTATCCCCGTGTCTTAACTTTCCAACGTGACCAACCTTGCTTGAAACAGAGTCCTATAACTTCAGATATAGTCAACAATATGAGGAAAAGTCGGAATACGAACTTTGCCCGCAGATTCAGAAAGTCCCTAAAGCTACTATTTAGATGTGTTAAAGGGTGAAAATTTTGGTCCTTACCCTCAGGGAACATGTGATATTATATCTTAGCTTCCAAAAGAAACAAGTATGTATCAGCTAGCATAGTTAGTATCTCGGGTAAGGGGATCACCATGTATCGGCTAACATATATTTAGTGTACGTTAGGATCCCGAGTAAGGGGATCACCATGCATCGACTAATATATATTTAGTGTATGTTAGGGTTCCGGGTAAGGGGATCGCTATGCATCGACGCCTACAAGGTGATGATGATACCTGTGAAATTGATATTGGCAATGAGTTAGGCAGAAATAATTGTGGTTGATCTTATAAAATCTTGAAAGGAAGTTGAAAATAGAAGATGAAATGGTTTTAGTAGTTGAATGAGAAAGAGTTCCAATGGAAACAAATACGGAGAAGTGAATAGAATATGAATACATGTTTGCCTCTTTAAATTGTTGGATATTTGTGTTACTATACTTATTGTGATATTCATGTTTGAATAAAATGTATTTTGTTTCAGGACCATCATATGCACGACAAGAGTAGATCCTAACTTTTGTTCACTTTTTGTTATTTAGTTCTAGAGAGTATATCCTTGTATTTTGAAATATTTAAACATTTATATTACTTAATTTGTATAATTGATATTTAAACTTGAATAGATGAACTTAATTCTAAAATTCATATCATCATGTTCCATGTATGCGTGTTTATCTCATTTATTTCTCTCTAACAATATTTGTTGTTCAATGTATGTTATAAATATTATAGTTGTGATGATGATGATGTTTATGGGATTGAGATCCAGGACGATTGGGTCGTGATTGAATTATGAGATGTGAGATATTAGAAGTATAAACAGGGTATATGTCGATAATTTGGGACCTCCAGACATAGGAGAGACTATCAAAATTTTGATGGAAATTTCGGTAGACTTTTATATGAGAACTGTATAAAAACAATTACTCGTATTTTACACACCATATCATAGGAAAATAACTATAAATGCATATGAAAGTATGGGGCGTTACAAATAAGAAAGAGCTTGACCTATCAGACCTGAGTTTCAGTCTAGATGCCACCATTCCATCCTTTTTCTACCTAACATCTGCTCCCCTCAAACACCCTCACCCTTTGACTGAATAATTTTCAAAACAAAAGATCTATACTTCTGTTTGCACCACCCTCAACATCCCAACCTCCCACTCTCATCCAAATTACATTGTCCCCCTGTGATAAGCCATGCAGATCAACTAGAGCCATTAGGCTAAATTCCAAGTATGTATGATGAAGTGAGCGTAATTGCATGTGGCATGCGGGAAGATATCAAACGTGAAATAATAGTTGCATATGCCATGCAGCAATAGTTGAACGTGAACAGTGTTAATATAGACATACAGATATACAAAAGAGATAAAGAGTGCGTTGAGGAGGAGCGGTTTCAATACAAGACTAGGTCTTGTACAGTTGCGATTTATCAGTTGCTAATACAAGACTAGGTCTTGTACAGTTGCGATTTATCAGTTGCTTTTATTTCAATTTGTTATAGTTGTTGCAATTTTCAAAACAAAAGATCTATACTTCTGTTTGCACCACCCTTAACATCCCAACCTCCCACTCTCATCCAAATTACATTGTCCCCCTGTGATAAGCCATGCAGATCAACCAGAGCCATTAGGCTAAATTCCAAGTATGTATGATGAAGTGAGCGTAATTGCATGTGGCATGCGGGAAGATATCAAACGTGAAATAATAGTTGCATATGCCATGCAACAATAGTTGAACGTGAACAGTGTTAACATGGACATACAGATATACAAAAGAGATAAAGAGTGCGTTGAGGAGGAGCAGTTTCAATACAAGACTGGGTCTTGTACAGTTGCGATTTATCAGTTGCTTTTATTTCAATTTGTTATAGTTGTTGCAATTAATATTCAGTACGTGTTATTTTCAGTTTGTACGTGGGTAAACTCACATCGTGAGTTACCAACTTTTCTTTATTTTTAGAGTTATCTGTACTGGCTTTGCTTATTTAAAATAGCCAAGAATTATGAAGAGGCAGAAAAATTTGATATTAAAATAATTGTGGTCTTTTCTCACCCGAAGAGAAACAAAGAGTTCTCAGCAAATACTTGTTAAATATTTATTGAACTTATCATTGGTATCAGAGCTTGTAGAAGATCTTATGGGCACTAATAAGGAACGCATTGAGCAGTTAGAAGAAGGGTTGCACCGAATGGAGCTGGGCATGGCTGATAGGTTGTAACATCTGGAGGACACACTTAACCGACTTTCTGATGTATTGCTTGCAAATCAAGAGCCTCCAAACCAGGGCAACCAATAACGTGAAGGTCAAGAAGGGGGACGACTAATTGTTTCATCCAAGACAACACGACTTGAGTTCTCTCAATTTTCAGGAGATGATCCCACTGAGTGGTTTAATCGTGTGAATCAGTTTTTTGCATTTCAAAATCCTCCAGAACTTCAGAAGGTCGCCCTGGCTTCTTACCACTTGGAAGGGGAAGCCAACCAGTGGTTGCAATGGGTTCACCGGTTGCATGAAGAAGAAGGACGAGTTTTATCATGGACAAACTTTGAAGACGAACTCTGGGCGTGTTTTGGTCATTCAGAATGTGAGGATTTTGATGAGGCCCTTTCAAGAATAAGGCAAGGAGGATCACTACGAGATTACCAACGTGAAATCGAGCACCTGGGTAACCGAGTACGCGGATGGATGCAAAGGGCTCTTATAGGTACATTTATGGGTGGCTTAAAAACTAAGATTTCAGATGGCATACGCATGTTTAAGCCACAAACTTTGAAGGAGGCCATCAGTCTAGCCCGAATGAAGGATGATCAACTTAATAGACAGAGGAGGTTTAGCAAACTAGCACCATCACCACCAATGAGATCTATGATTTCCCCTCCCAGTTTCAATTGAGCTGCCCCAACGGTTCCTACCACTCCTATTCGGCGCCTCACTTGGGAGGAAATACAGAGAAAACGAGCTCAGAATTTATGTTTTAATTGCAATGATCGAGTTACTGCAGGACATAAATGTCACGAGCCTCACATTTTAATGTTGGAAGGGTACGATGGCAGTAACACTCTGTTATGTGATAATGAAGGTGAAGACCAATGATTAGTACTTAAAAGTGTATTCTCATTAAGGCTTTATATCATCGTATTGCACTAAAGTATCGTTAAATTCCCTAACTAAAGCATGTTTTATAATAACAAGTTTAATAATATAATATATCTTTAATTTATGGTAAATGCTTGTTTTGAATGCAGGTATATCTCACAATTCAAAGGATTGATTGATGTGATTAACAATTGAAAGTGAAGAGACAAAAAGAGGACTAGGCTAAGAGAAGAGATGCTGGTTCAATTCCAAATTAGAAAACCATTCGGTTATTTGATCATAACTGGAGTTGTAGAACTCAGATTTAGGTCCACTTTATATGGATGGAAAGATAAGACATAGACCTAAAACTTTCATGAAGGGTCCAAGACTCAATTCTGCCGTTTTCAAGTTCAAATCTTAGCAACAACGGAGAAGTCGGAACCTGTTCTGCAGCTCAAACACTGTTCGGTTTTCAGCTCATATCTTGAGTTCTAGAAGTCCAAATGAGCTCTGGTTTTTTTTGTTGGAAAGCTGAGACAATTTCCTACAGCTTTCATGAAACAAAGGGCTCAAATTTTGATGTTAGCAATGATGTTTTGGCCAGCCAACAATATCAAAAATCTGCCAATAATTTCAAGAACCAGCAGCCAACAATGTCAAAAACCAGCCACCAAATCAATGGTTGGCCACCAACTATTTCCTTAGTCCACCAAGCAATAGTTCCACATCTTAGCCTATAAAAGGAGACATTTGCCA